>Ga0256841_1001300_pt1 | contig 22118 bp, 20 predicted proteins | sample 356308metaG_FD_185971 | JGI IMG/M metagenome (GOLD analysis project Ga0256841, IMG submission 185971) | Hydrothermal vent microbial communities from Mid Atlantic Ridge, Atlantic Ocean - 356-308 | ecosystem: Environmental > Aquatic > Marine > Hydrothermal vents | place: Atlantic Ocean: Mid... | reverse complement strand
GGGCCGGCGCGCGGCCCACGGCCTGGAACTCACCGACCGGCCGGAGGAGGCGGATGTGCTCCTGCTCAACACCTGCTCCATCCGCGAGAAGGCCCAGGAGAAGGTGTTCTCCCAACTGGGCCGGTGGCGGCCGTGGAAGGCGCGCCGTCCGGATCTGGTGATCGGGGTGGGCGGTTGCGTGGCCAGTCAGGAGGGGGAGGTGATCCGCGAGCGGGCGCCCTATGTGGACCTGGTGTTCGGCCCCCAGACCTTGCACCGCCTGCCGCAGATGCTGGAACAGGCGTGGCGCGAGCGGCGCCCGGTGGTGGATGTCTCCTTCCCGGAGATCGAGAAGTTCGATCACCTGCCCGAGCCGCGGGTGGACGGCCCCACGGCCTTCGTCTCGGTGATGGAGGGCTGTTCCAAGTATTGCACCTACTGCGTGGTCCCCTATACCCGCGGCGAGGAGATCAGCCGGCCTTTCGACGATGTCCTCGCCGAGGTGGCGACGCTGGCGGAGCAGGGGGTGCGCGAGGTGAACCTCCTGGGCCAGAACGTCAACGCCTATCGCGGCGCCATGCACGATGGGGCGGTGGCGGATCTGGCCCTGCTCATCCGTTATGTGGCGGCGGTGGACGGGATCGAGCGCATCCGCTTCACCACCTCGCACCCGCTGGAGTTCTCCGACGACCTGATCCAGGCCTTCGCCGAGGTGCCGGAACTGGTGAGCCATGTCCATCTGCCGGTACAGAGCGGCTCGGACCGCATCCTCGCGGCCATGAAGCGCGGCCATACCGCCCTGGAGTACCGTTCCCGCATCCGCCGGCTGCGCCGGGCGCGCCCGGAGATCTCCATCTCCTCGGACTTCATCGTCGGTTTCCCCGGCGAGACCGAGGCGGACTTCGAGGCCACCCTGGCCCTGATCGACGCGGTGGGGTTCGACCAGTCCTTCAGCTTCATCTACAGCCGCCGCCCCGGCACCCCGGCGGCCGACCTTCCCGACGATGTGCCCCATGCGGTGAAACAGGCGCGCTTGGAGCGCCTGCAACGCCTGCTGAACACCCAGGCCCAGTCCATCTCCCGGCGGATGCTGGGCACGGTGCAACGGGTGTTGGTGGAGGGCCCGTCGCGCAAGGATCCGGCGCAACTGGCGGGGCGCACGGAGAACAACCGGGTGGTGAACTTCGCCGGCCCCGCGGACTTGATCGGGGGCTTCGCCGAGGTGCGCATCGACGAGGCCCTGCCCAACTCGCTGCGCGGTGAATGGCTGAACCTCGCTTGATGCGGCCTGCCCCTTGACCACCTCCCCCCTGACCCTCGACCTCGATCTGGAGCCCCCCGACAACGAACGGCTGGCCAACCTCTGTGGCCAGTTCGACCAGCACCTGCGGCAGATCGAGGCCCGTCTGGGGATCGAGATCAACAATCGCGGCCACCGCTTCCGCCTCATCGGCGAGGCGCGTGGGGTGGCCGCCGGTGAGCGTATCCTGCGCGAACTCTATGCGGCCACCACCCATCAGGCCCTGGATCCGGGGCGGGTGCATCTGGCCTTGCAGGAGTCGGGGGTGGAGGCCCTCCTGGAGAAGGCCCCGGAGCAGGTGCCCGAGACCCGCATCAAGACCCGCCGGGGGGTGATCCGGCCGCGCGGGCCCAATCAGGCCGGCTACGTCCATGCCGTGCTCACCCATGACCTCAACTTCGGGGTGGGGCCGGCCGGCACCGGCAAGACCTATCTGGCGGTGGCCTGCGCGGTGGACGCCCTGGAGCGCGACGCCGTGCGCCGCCTGGTGCTGGTGCGCCCGGCGGTGGAGGCGGGGGAGCGCCTGGGGTTCCTGCCGGGCGACCTGGCGCAGAAGATCGATCCCTATCTGCGTCCCCTGTACGACGCCCTCTACGAGATGCTGGGCTTCGAGCGGGTCAACAAGTTGATGGAGCGCCACGTGATCGAACTGGCGCCCCTGGCCTACATGCGTGGGCGCACCCTGAACGAGGCCTTCGTCATCCTCGACGAGGCCCAGAACACCACTCCGGAGCAGATGAAGATGTTCCTCACCCGCATCGGCTTCGGCTCCACCGTGGTGGTCACCGGCGACGTCACCCAGGTGGACCTGCCGCGGGGACAGGCCTCGGGCCTGCGCCACGCCCTGGAGGTGTTGGCCGGGGTGGAGGGGATCAGCTTCACCTTCTTCAACGCCCGTGACGTGGTGCGCCATGCCCTGGTGCAGCGTATCGTGGGCGCCTACGAACGCCACGAACACGCGCCATGACCCTGGAACTGGAAGTGCAACGGCCCTGGACGGGCGAGGCGCCGGACGACGCCGCCCTGCGCCGCTGGGCGGAGGCGGTGCCCCTGCCCGATCCGGCCTCGCTGGTGATCCGCATCGTGGACGCCGCCGAGAGCCGGGCCCTCGATCGCGCCTATCGCGGCAAGGACCGTCCCACCAATGTGCTCTCCTTCCCCTTCGAGGCCCCGCCGCCGGTACAGGACCCCCATCTGGGCGATCTGGTGATCTGCGCCCCGGTGGTGGCCGCCGAGGCCGAGGCCCAGGGCAAGGCCCCGGAGGCGCACTGGGCGCATATGGTGATCCACGGCCTGCTACATCTGCTCGGCCGCGATCACCAGACTGCGGAGGACGCCGCGGCCATGGAGGCGGAGGAGCGTCGCCTGCTCGCCGGCCTGGGCTATCCCGATCCCTACGGAGACGAGAACTGATGAGCGGAGATTCTGGCCCGCGCGCCTGGCTCAAACGCCTGTCGGCGGTGTTCGAGGGCATGCCCGAGAGCCGCGAGGAGCTGTTGCGGATCCTGCGCGAGGCGTGCCGGCGCGGGCTCATGGACGGCGATGCCCTGACCATGATGGAGGGGGTCCTGGGGGTCTCCGATCTGCGTGTGCGCGACATCATGATCCCGCGCGCCCATATGGTGGTGATCCGGCGCGAGGCCGACCTCGACGAACTCCTGCCGGTGGTGGTGGAGTCCGCCCACTCCCGCTTCCCGGTGATCGCCGAGGACCGCAGCGAGGTGGTGGGGATCCTCCTGGCCAAGGATCTGCTGGCCTATTGCGCCGATTCCGCGCGGCGCCGGCGCTTCAACGTGCGTGACATCCTCCGCAGTGCCGTGTTCGTGCCCGAGAGCAAGCGCCTCAACGTGTTGCTCAATGAGTTCCGCTCCGGCCGCAACCACATGGCCATCGTGGTGGACGAATACGGCAACGCCGCCGGCCTGGTGACCATCGAGGACGTGTTGGAGCAGATCGTGGGCGAGATCGAGGACGAGCACGACCTGGACGAGGAGGACACCATCTACCGGCGTGACGAGGGTGATTACACCCTCAAGGCGCAGACCCCAGTGGAGGACTTCAACGAATACTTCCACGCCGATCTGTCCGACGACGAGTTCGACACCGTGGGCGGACTGGTCACCAAGGCCCTCGGTCACATGCCCAAGCGCGGCGAGGAAGTGACCCTGGGCCGCTTCCGCTTCAAGGTCCTGCGCGCGGACAGCCGCCGGGTGCGTCTGCTCGGCCTGCGTCTGCTGCCCGATCCCAGCGCCGACGGCTGATGGGCGCCGCCTGGGCGGCCGTGGGCCTCGGCGTCCTCGCCGTGGCGGCCTTCGCTCCCTTCGGACTCTGGCCCCTGGCCCCGTTGTCCCTGGCCGGGCTGTTCCTGCTGTGGCGCGAGGCCAGGGCGCGCCGCGCCGCCTGGATCGGCTTCCTCTACGGCCTCGGCTTCATGGGCGCCGGCGTGAGCTGGGTGCTGGTCTCCATCGCCCAGTTCGGCGGCGTGGGGCCGGTCCTGGCGGCCATCGCCACCCTGGGCTTCGTCGCCCTGCTGGCCCTGTTCCCGGCCCTGAGTGGGGCGCTCGCCGCGGTGGTGCCCCCGCGCCTGCGGATGCCCCTGGGGGCGCCCGCCGCCTGGACCCTCGGCGAGGCCCTGCGCGGCGGGGTGTTGACCGGCTTTCCGTGGCTCAGCCTGGGCTATTCCCAGAGCGACGGGCCCCTGGCGGGGCTCGCCCCGGTGCTGGGGGTGGCCGGGATCGGCTGGCTGCTGGCGGTCGTCGGCGGTCTCCTGGCCCATGCCTGGGCCCGCCGCCGCGTATGGCCCCTGGTCCCGGCCGGGGCGCTCCTGGCGGCCGGTCTGCCCTTGCAGCGCCTGGAGTGGACCCGGCCCGCCGGCCCGCCCCTGGAGGTGGCCCTGGTCCAGCCCAGCATCCCCCAGGTCCTCAAGTGGAAGCCGGAACAGCTCGCGCCGACCCTCGCGAAATACCGCGAGCGCACCCTCGCCAACCTGGATGCCGACCTGGTGATCTGGCCCGAGACCGCCGTACCGCGCTTCCGCTACCGGGTGCAGCGCCGTTTCCTCGGTCCCCTGGCCGCACGGGCGCGGGCCCGGGGCAGCGCCCTGGTGATTGGCATCCCCATCCTCGACCCCGAACATCTGCGCTACTACAACGCCGCCCTGGTGCCCACGCCCGAGGGCCCCGGCGAGGTCTATGCGAAACGTCATCTGGTCCCTTTCGGCGAATATCTGCCCCTGGAGCCATGGCTGGGCGGCCTGTTCGCCTTCCTGCACGTCCCCATGGGCGAATTCGCCGCCGGCGACTCCCGGGAGCCGCCCCTGCTCCATGCCGCGGGCCGGGTGCTCGGGGTCTCCATCTGTTACGAGGACGCCTTCAGCCGCGAGGTCCTCCAGGCCCTGCCCCGGGCCGAGGTGCTGGTGAATCTGAGCAACGACGCCTGGTTCGGCGACTCCCTGGCGCCCCCCCAGCATCTCCAGATCGCCCGCCTGCGCGCCCTGGAGACGGGCCGCCCCCTGCTGCGCGCCACCAACAGCGGGATCTCGGCGCTGATCGGACATCATGGCCGGATCCTGGCCTCGGCCGGCCTGTTCGAGGACCGGGTGGTGCGGGGACGGGTGCAGCCCCGTCAGGGCCTCACCCCCTATGCAGTGACCGGCCCTTGGCCCGCCTGGGGGCTCGCCCTCGGCCTCTGGGCGGGGGCGGCCTGGCGGCGCAAGGGCCGGGGCTGACACCCCGGGCCCCCTCCCTCCGGCGAGGCGGTTTCGTTTGCAGGTGCGAGGGCGCTGTCCGCGGCGGCCCTCAGGGCCGCACCAGCAGGCGTCCCCAGATGCGCCCCGCCAAGACCTCCTCGAAGGCCCGGGGCAGGTCTTCGAGAGCCAGGATGCCGGCCACCAGGGACTCCGTCCGCGGGGGTCTCCAGTCGCGGGCGAGGCGTTGCCACAGGTCTTCCCGGAGGGGGCGGGGGCAACTCACCGAATCCACCCCCAACAGGCTGACCGCGCGCAGGATGAAGGGCATGACGGTGGTCTCGAGGTCGCTCCCGGCGGCCAGGCCGATGGCCGCGACGTTGCCCCAGGGCTGGATGGCGCTGAGCAGGCGGGCCAGGGCCGCGCCGCCCAGGCTGTCCACCGCTCCGGCCCAGCGTGCCCGCGTCAGGGGCCGGCCGGGCTCCGGCAGGGCCTCGCGGGGCAGGACCTCCGATGCCCCCAGGGCACGCAGCCAATCCGCCTGATCGGTCTTGCCGGTGAGGGCGACCACCTCATAGCCAAGGTGGGAGAGCAGGGCCACGGACCAAGCGCCCACCCCACCGGTGGCCCCGGTGACCAGGACCGGCCCCTGGTCCGGCCGCTGGCCGTTGCCTTGCAGCCTGGAGACGGCCAGGGCGGCGGTGAAGCCGGCGGTGCCCAGGGTCATGGCGCGAGAGGCGTCCAGGCCCGCGGGTACGGCCAGCAGCCAGTCGCCCGGCACCCGGGCGTATTCGGCCAGGCCCCCGTCCCGGTCCACCCCCAGGCCGAAGCCCGTGGCCAGGACCGCCTGCCCGGGCCTGAAGCCGGGGTGGCGGCTGTCGGCCACCTCTCCGGCGAGGTCGATGCCCAGGGTCAGGGGGAAGCGGCGCACCACGGGGGCGCGGCCGGTGCCGGCGAGGGCGTCCTTGTAGTTGACGCTGGACCACTGCACCCGGACCAGGACCTCGCCGTCGTCGGGGGGCTCCAGGGGCAGGCGTTCGACGGCCGCGGCCTGGGGCCCGGGGGCGTGGACGCGCAAGGCGCGGTAGGCGTTCATCGCGAATAGATCCTCTCTTCGGTGGCGACGAGGTCGAGGGGGATGTCCCAGGCCTGGAGCGGCAGTTCCGGGACGCGCTGGCATTCGTGGGCCAGGCCCACCAGCAGCGGCCGCCGCCAGTGGCGGCGGTGGCGCAGGTAGGCGAGGCTGCGGTCGTAGAAGCCGCCGCCCATGCCCAGGCGGTGCCCCCGGGGGTCGAAGCCCACCAGCGGCACCAGCAACAGGTCCAGGTGCCAGGGGGGCAGGATATGACGGCCGCGCAGGGTCGGCTCCGGGATCCCGTAGCGGTTGGGGAGCAGGCGGTCGCCCGGGCGGTGGCGTATGAACCACAGGGTGCGCTCGGGGTGGGGGCGCAGCACCGGCAGATAGATGTGCCGGGCGCCGGCGCGGGCGAGGAGGGGGGCCGGGTCCATCTCACCGTCGGTGGCCAGGTAGGCGCCGATGCGCCGGGCGCGTAGAAAGCGCAGGTCGCGCCCCAGCCGCCGGGACAGGGCGCGCGCATGACGCCGCCGGACGGGGGCGTCCAGGGCGCGGCGGGCCCGGCGCAGGGCCTGACGCAGGGCGTTCGGGGCGGTCGGCCCGTTGGGCGTATAATCCGGTTTCATGACCATACGAACCTTACCCCATAAGGCGCGTCTGCCCTATGCCCTGTACCGGGCGGAGCAGGTGCGCGCCCTCGACCGCTGCGCCATCGAGGACTTCGGCATTCCCGGCGAGGTGTTGATGGAGCGGGCCGGTTCCGCCGCCTTCCGCCTGTTGCGGGAGCGCTGGCCGGAGGCGCGCCGGATCGAGGTCCTGTGCGGTCCCGGCAACAACGGCGGTGACGGCTATGTGCTGGCGCGCCTGGCCCAGGCCGCGGGCCTCTGGGTGCGGGTGCATCAGTTGGGTGACGCGGGACGTCTGCGCGGTGACGCCGAGCTGATGCGCCGGCGCTACCTGGAGATGGGCGGCGCCCTGGGCGGGGGGCACCTGGGACGGGATACCCGGGTGCTGGTGGACGGGGTCTTCGGCACCGGCCTGGAACGGGAGGTGTCCGGGCCCTGGGCCCAGTCCCTCGCGGCCATGGCGGCGCACCCGGCGCCCGTGCTGGGGCTGGACATCCCCTCGGGCTTGCACGCCGACAGCGGCCGGGTCCTGGGGGTGGCTGTCCCCTGCGCGGCGACGCTCAGCTTCATCGGCCTCAAGCGGGGCCTGTTCACCGGGGCCGGTCCCGACTATTGCGGCGAGGTCCTGTTCGATGGCCTGGAGGTCCCGGCGGCCCTCTATGCCAGGCAACTGCTGTCGGCCCGGCGCCTGGACTGGGGCCGCTGCCGGCAACTCCTGTCACCGCGGCCGCGGAGCGCGCACAAGGGGCGCTTCGGGCACGTGCTGGTGGTAGGCGGATGCCCCGGCTACAGCGGGGCCGCACGCCTCGCCGGCGAGGGCGCCCTGCGCGCGGGGGCGGGCCTGGTGAGCCTGGCGGTGCATCCGGGGCAGGCTGCCGGGATCGTCGCCGGCAGGCCCGAACTCATGGTCCACGAGGTCGCCCGTCCGGCGGATCTCGAACCCCTCCTGGAGCGCGCCACCCAGGTGGTAGTGGGCCCCGGCCTGGGGCGCGGGGGCTGGGCGCGGGGGCTGTGGCGGGAGGTGTCGGCGGCCGGCCTGCCCCTGGTGGTGGACGCGGACGCCCTGAACCTCCTGGCGGTACAGCCGCGGCGCCTGGAGGGGGCGGTGCTTACCCCCCATCCCGGGGAGGCGGCGCGCCTGCTCGGCATCGCCGCCGCCGAGGTGCAGGCGGACCGCTTCGCCGCCGCCGAGGCCCTGTGGCGGCGCTTCGGTGGGGTGGTGGTGCTCAAGGGGGCGGGGACCCTGATCCACGCCGGTGGCCAGCCGCCCGTGGGCGTATGCACCCAGGGCAACCCGGGGATGGCCAGTGGCGGCATGGGCGATGTGCTCTCCGGGATCATCGCCGGGCTCCTGGCCCAGGGCCTGGAGGCGCGCGACGCGGCGGAGCTGGGGGTCTGCCTGCATGGCGCCGCCGGCGACCGCGCGGCGGAGGGGGGCGAGCGCGGTCTCCTGGCCTCCGATCTCCTGGGCGGGCTGCGGGCCCTGGTGAACGGGCGGGACGCCCAGGGCCGCGCGGACGACGAAGAGACGCGGGTATCCTGAATGGCGCCCCGGCCCGGCCCTCTCCCCGGCGGGGGGGACGATGCGGAACGGCGCCGGCCCGGCGCCCGGGGCATGACCCTGGAGATCGCGGGCGGCGACGCCCAGGAGCGCCTCGGGGTGGCCCTGGCGCGGATCCTGAGGCCGCCGGCGGTGGTCTGGCTGCGCGGTGACCTGGGGGCGGGCAAGACCACCCTGGTGCGCGGCCTGGTGCGCGCCCTCGGTTACGAGGGGACGGTGAAGAGCCCCAGCTATACCCTGCTGGAGCCCTATCGGCTGGCCGAGGTGGATGTCCTGCATCTCGATCTGTACCGGCTCGGCGATCCGGAGGAGCTGGAATACCTGGGCCTGCGCGATCTGCTGACGCCCCGCGCCCTGGTCCTGGTGGAATGGCCGGAGCGCGGCGGCGACCTGCTACCGCCGGCCGACCTGGATCTGGGGCTGGAGCACCTCCCCGGCGGGCGGCGCATTGCCTGTGCCGGTCCCCGTGCGGGCGCGGTCCTCCGGAAACTGCGGGAGATACTTGCGGGCGATTCTCGATTTCGGCTCTAATCGACGGAAAAATCTGGCAAAGGTCCGGTGTCTGTGCTAACTTTGCAAGGGCCTTCAGACTCCGCCCAGAGACCATGAACGCCGCCTTCCGATCCTTGTTCCTTGCCCTCCTGTGGCTCTGCTCCGGCCTCGCCGGGGCGGGCCAGGTCCTGGTGCAGGGGGTCTCCCTGACCCGGATGCAGCCCGGCGTGCGGGTGACATTCGAGCTGGGGCGGCGGGTCGAACACCGGGTGTTCCGTCTCAGCGCCCCCGAGCGCCTGGTGGTAGACCTCAGCGGGGCGCGCCTGCGCGGGCGCCTGCCGCGCCCGGACGTGCCCCTGGTGCGGCGGATCCGCGACGGCCTGCGCGGCGAGCGGGACTGGCGGCTGGTCCTCGACCTGAAGACTCGGGTCAAGGTCAAGAGCTATTGGCGCAAGGGGGCCGGGACGCAGCGTCTGATCGTCGAAGCGGTACCGCTGAAGGCGGCGGGCAGGGCTCACCCGCGCCCTACGCCGGTGAAGCAGGTCCCCACCCGGCGCGGGCGTGATCTGGTGATCGTCATCGACGCGGGCCATGGCGGGCGCGACGCCGGGGCCAAGGGCCCGCATGGGGTGATGGAGAAGGACGTGACCCTGGCCATCACCCGGCGCATGGCGCGCCTGGTGGACGCCGCGCCGGGAATGAGGGCGGTCCTGACCCGCAAGGGCGACTATTATCTGGGGCTGCGACAGCGCATCGCCCGGGCGCGTAAGGCCGGGGCCGACCTGTTCGTCTCCATCCACGCCAACTCCTACCCCAGGGATCGCCGGGTGGAGGGGGCGGCGGTGTATGTCCTCTCCCACCGCGGGGCCTCCAGCGAGGCCGCCCGCTGGCTGGCGCAGACCGAGAACGACGCCGATCTGGTGGGGGGGGTGGACCTGGACTCCAAGGACGACGTCCTCGCCTCCGTCCTCCTGGACCTCTCCCAGGGCGCCACCATGGAATCCAGCCGCCGCGTCGCGGGTTATCTGTTGCGGAATCTGCGCCGGGTGTGCAAGGTCCACAAGCGCCGCATCCAGCACGCCGGGTTCGTGGTCCTCAAGGCCCCGGACATCCCTTCGGTCCTGGTGGAGACCGCCTTCATCTCCAATCCGCGGGAGGAGTCCCGCCTCACCGAGGCCCATTTTCAACAACGTCTGGCCCGGGCCCTGTTTCGCGGGGTGCGCGCCTATTTTCGTGAACACCCCCCCGCGGGTACCTGGATGGCCCAGCACAGCCCCCGGCGCCATGTCATCGCCCGCGGCGAGACCCTGTCCACCATCGCCCGACAATACCGCGTGAGCCTGAACGCCCTGCGTCACGTCAACCGCCTGTCCACCGATCTGGTGCGGGTGGGGCAGGTGCTCACCATCCCGGAAGGCTAGCGTGGCGGCACAGATCCGTAACGCGATTCCTGTGCTGAAGGATCACCCCCATATTGGGCGCCCCGGCCGGATAGCGGGAACCCGTGAGCTGCTCTTGTCGGATCTACCCTATATCGTGCCTTACCGGGTCGAGGACCGGACCGTCGCCATTCTCCCGGTACTGCATATGGCCCGGCGTTGGCCGGATGCCTTGTAGGGAGGTCGAGGTCAGAGGCGAAGGGGACATGGGTGCCCGGGGCCTCCGCTTCCGGTGGGCCGCTCGCGCAAGGGATGGCGGCCTTGTCTCAGGACCACGTCATCCAACCACTCAAGTCATTGAAAACCGCGCCAGTGGCCTTCCCTGAAAATGTCTGCGGCAGGGATGCCGCAGTCAAGCCTACAGGGAGGTATTCACGGCGTTTTTCAGGGAAGGCCACTGGCAGAGGGGCGGTTAGATGACGGAGCCCTGGGCCTTGTCTCAAACCCCTTCCCCCTTCCCCCGGTCTCCGGCAAGATACCCCTTTGGCCCCTGCCGATGCCCCGCCCTTGAGCCGTATCCAACTCCTTCCCGATCCCCTGGTGAACCAGATCGCCGCCGGCGAGGTGGTGGAGCGCCCGGCCTCCGTGGCCAAGGAACTGATCGAGAACGCCCTGGACGCGGGGGCGGCGCACATCCGGGTGGAGGCCGAGGCCGGCGGGGTCAAGCGCCTGCGTGTGCGCGACGACGGCGAGGGCATGGGCGCGGACGATCTGCTCCTGGCCCTGCGCCGCCACGCCACCAGCAAGGTGGCCTCGCTGGAGGACCTGGAGGGGGTGAGCAGCCTCGGCTTCCGGGGCGAGGCCCTGCCCAGCATCGCCTCGGTCTCGCGTCTGGAGTTGATCTCCCGCCTGCGCCAGGCCGATCACGCCTGGCGGATCGCCCCCGGCGCGCAGCGCCCGGAGCCCGCCGCCCACCCCCCGGGCACCGCGGTAGAGGTCCGCGACCTCTTCTACAACGTCCCGGCGCGGCGCAAGTTCCTGCGTACCGAACGCACCGAGCTGGGCCACCTGGAGACCCTGGTACGGCGTCTCGCCCTGGCCCGGCCGGAGGTGGCCTTCGACTTCAGCCACAACGGGCGCGAACTCTTCCGGGTGGCCGCCGCCGAGGGACGCGAGGCCCAGGAGCGCCGTCTCCACCGCCTGCTGGCGGGTGACTTCCTGGCCCATGCCCTCTATCTGGAGCAGGAGACCGGGGGCCTGCGCCTCTGGGGCTGGGTGGCCCGGCCCGCCTTCTCCCGCGCCCAGGCCGACATGCAGCACTTCTTCGTCAACCGGCGCATGGTCCGCGACCGCCTGGTGGCCCACGCCGTGCGTCAGGCCTTCCAGGACGTCCTCTTCCACGGCCGTCATCCCGCCTATGTCCTCTACCTGGAGCTGGATCCCCGGCGGGTGGACGTGAACGTCCATCCCAGCAAGCACGAGGTCCGTTTCCGTGACGGCCGCCTGGTCCACGATTTCATCTTCCGCGTCCTCCACGAGGTGCTCGCCGCGACCCGCCCCGGGGCGGCGCAACGGCCCGCACCGTCGCCGCCCCCGCCGTCCCGGCCGCCGCCACGGGTGGGCGAGCGCACGGGTGGTTATCAGGCGAGCCTGCATATCCAACAGCCCCCACCGGCCGCCCCCACTGCGCCGGCCGCGCCCTCCGGGCCCCCGGCCGTGGGCGCCGGCCGGCAGGAGCCTTCCCCCGAGGTCCCCCCGCTGGGTTATGCCCTGGCCCAGTTGCACGGTATCTACATCCTCGCCGAGGCCGCCGACGGCCTGGTCCTGGTGGACATGCACGCGGCCCACGAACGCATCACCTACGAGGCCCTGAAGACGCGCCAGGCGGAGGAGGGCATCGTCGCCCAGCCGCTGTTGCTGCCGGTGGCGGTGGCGGTGAGCCGGCGGGAGGCGGATCTGGCCGAGGAGATGCGCGAGACGCTGGTCGGACTGGGCCTGGAGGTGGACCGCTCCGGCCCCGAGGGCCTGGTGGTGCGGGCCATCCCCGCCCTGTTGCAGGGCGCCGACGCCGCCCGACTGCTCAGGGACGTACTCGCCGACCTGGTGGCCCTGGGCTCGGCCGAGCGTGTCCGCCACGAGCTTCACCGGGTCCTCGCGACCCTGGCCTGCCACGGTTCGGTGCGCGCCCACCGCCGTCTCACCCTGGACGAGATGAACGCCCTGTTGCGGCGCATGGAGGCCACCGAGCGCGCCGACCAGTGCAATCATGGCCGCCCCACCTGGGTGCGCCTGGACATGCAGGCCCTGGATGGTCTGTTCCTGCGCGGAAGATGACCGGCCGCCCCCCGGCCATCTTCCTCATGGGGCCCACCGCCTCGGGCAAGACCGACCTGGCGGTGGCCCTGGTGGAGCGCCTGCCCCTGGAGATCGTCAGCGTGGATTCCGGCCAGGTCTACCGCGGGCTGGACATCGGCAGCGCCAAGCCGGGGCCGCATATCCTGGCCCGCGCCCCCCACCGCCTCATCGACATCCGCGACCCGGAGGACACCTATTCGGCGGCGGATTTCCGGGCCGACGCCCTGGCGGCCATGGCGGAGATCCGGGCGGCCGGGCGGGTGCCCCTGTTGGTGGGGGGGACCGGGCTCTATTTCCGCGCCCTCGAACGCGGCCTGGCGCCCCTGCCCGATGCCGATCCCGGGGTGCGCGCGGCCTTGGTGGCCGAGGCCCGCGAACGGGGTTGGGCGGCCCTCCACGCCGAACTCGCCCGGGTGGACCCCGCGGCGGCGGCGCGTATCCACCCCAACGATCCCCAACGCATACAGCGCGCCCTGGAGGTGTGGCGCCTCACCGGCCGCCCCCTGAGCCGCCTCCAGGCCGAGGCGGCGCAACCGGCCCTGCCTTACCGGGTGCTCAAACTGGTGCGCGCCCCGGCCGAACGGGCGCGCCTCCACGCCCGCATCGAGCGCCGTTTCGAGACCATGCTCGCCCGGGGCTTCGAGGCCGAGGTACGCCGCCTCCTGGCGCGCCCCGGCCTGACCCCCGCCAGTGCGGCCCTGCGCGCCGTGGGCTACCGGCAGATGGTGGCCTTCATCCAGGGCGAATACGACCGCGAAACCCTTGTCCATCGGGCCGTGGTGGCCACCCGCCGTCTGGCCCGCCGCCAGCTCACCTGGTTCCGCGCCGAGGCTGGCGCCCACTGGCTCGACGACCGGGACCCCCTGGGCCGCGCCCTGCCGCTGGTGAAACGCTTCCTTGGATGAAGAAACCGACAGTTATGATAATCTTGTCCGGGCAATCCAGTGCCTGGGCGAAGATTCCCATCTTCGTCCAGGCACAGTCCGGGGCAGCGAGGCCCCGGCGTCTTTTTGTCACCAGAAGCGGTTGAAAAATGAGAGGAAGGGGGCTGCGTCTTCTCCTTCCGATGGCGGAGAATTCCATGGAGGGGACCTTCAGCCAGAGATTATACTCGTCGCACGTGAATATGCCGTGTTTCGAAGGTGTCCCTTGTGTCCCTGGGAAGGCATGGAAGCGAGTCATCGCAGGTACTATGGCGAACGATCGCCACACCGTCCGGGGGTGCGAGGGGCCGTCGCGGTAGCGGGATATTCACGTGCGACGGGTATATAACGACCAATTCACAACAAGGAGAACATCATGTCCAAAGGGCAGAGCCTGCAAGACCCCTTTCTCAACACCCTGCGTAAGGAGCGGGTGCCGGTCGCCATCTTCCTCGTGAACGGAATCAAGTTGCAGGGACAGATCGAGTCATTCGATCAGTTCGTGGTCTTGCTCAAGAACAGCGTCAGCCAGATGATCTACAAGCACGCCATCTCCACCGTGGTGCCCCAACGCCATGTGAAGATTCCACCTCTCCAGCCCCAGGCCCCGGAGGTCTTCGGCGGTCCTGAGCCCGGCAACGTCTGATTCCATGTTCGAACGCCCGCGCGCCGGCGAGCGCACCCTGTTGGTCCGGGTGGATCTCGGCGATGCGGGTGTCGATGATCTGGAAGAATTCATGCTCCTCGCCCGTTCCGCGGGGGCCGAGGTGGTGGGGGTGGTGCAGGCCGCTCGCCGGGTACCGGAGCCGCGCTGGTTCATTGGCGCTGGCAAGGCAGAGGAGATCGCCGCCCGGGTGGTGGCGGAGGACGTGGGCCTGGTGTTGTTCGATCGGGACCTCACCCCCAGTCAGGAACGCAATCTGGAACGCCTATTCGAGTGCCGGGTGATCGACCGTAGCGGCCTCATTCTGGACATCTTCGCCCAGCGCGCCCGTTCCCACGAGGGCAAGCTCCAGGTGGAGCTGGCCCAGCTGCGTCACCTCTCCACCCGCTTGGTGCGGGGCTGGACCCATCTGGAACGGCAGAAGGGCGGTATCGGCCTGCGGGGCCCGGGCGAGACCCAGCTGGAGACCGACCGGCGCCTGATCGGCAAGCGTATCGCCTTGCTGAAACGCCGTCTGGAGAAGGTCACGGGGCAGCGTGGCCAGGGCCGCCGGGCGCGGGCGCGCAATGGCGTCCCCACGGTCTCCCTGGTGGGCTACACCAACGCCGGCAAGTCCAGCCTGTTCAACCGCCTCACCGCGGCCGGCATCTACACTGCGGATCAGTTGTTCGCCACCCTCGACCCCACTCTGCGCCGCCTGGATCTGCCCGACGGCGGTCATGCGGTCCTGGCCGACACCGTGGGTTTCATCCAGCGCCTGCCCCACGATCTGGTGGCGGCCTTCCGCTCCACCCTGGAGGAGACGGTGCAGGCCGCCTTGATCCTGCACGTGGTGGACGCCGCTGCCCCGGAGCGCCGGCGGCGTATCGGTCAGGTGGAGGCGGTATTGCAAGAGATCGGCGCCTCCGGGGTGCCGCGCCTGGAGGTCTTCAACAAGCTGGATCTGGTGCCGGATCAGCGGCCACGTATAGAGCGGGACGATCAGGGCCGCCCCCTGAGGGTGTGGCTCTCGGCCCGGGACGGGCAGGGGATCGATCTGTTCCTGGCGGCAGTGGCCGAACGCCTGGATCAGGGACGGGTGCGTCGCGACCTGTGTCTGGATCCGCACCAAGGCCGCCTCCGTGCCCGTCTGTACCGGGAGGGACGAGTGCTCTATGACAAACCCCTGGAGGCCGGGGGGTGGGCCATGGGGGTGGATCTGGCGCGGGCCGATCTCACCCGGCTGGAGCGGGAGGAGGGTGTCTTGGCCGACTGGCCGGAGCAACCCGCCTGAGGCGTGATGGCCGACTGCGTGGCGGCGATTTCCTCGGAAAATACTGGCGTAGATCAGCGAACTGAAGTATTCTAAAAAGCCAATGTGCCGCCTCCTCCCAGCGCCCGGCGGCTCGGACATTCGCCTTGTGATCCCTTGCCGGACTGTGACAGAATACCCGGCTGATCGCGTAGTTTTTTGCCTAAGATCGGAGATCGGATTATGAATCAGACCTACTACGATGCCGTCACCAAGATGGAAGAGATGGCGGTTGACGACGAGTATATCCAGGGCTGGCAGGCGGGTTTCCTGCAGAATCCCAAGCGCGAAGAGCAACGGATCACCGAGGCCTACGAGGCCGGCTATGCGGATGGCGAACAGAAGAATACCGACAATTTCGCCAAGTGGGCAAAGAAGTAACACCCGGGCGCTGAACCCTGGGCGTAGAAAAGGCCCGGTCCGGTGCGTTGCGGCAGCGGATCGGGCCTTTTTCATTCCAGCAGATTTTCCACCACTTGGTGCACTTGCCTGTAGGCCTCCCAGGCGTCCTTGTCCATCACTTGGTCGATGACCCACCGGTTTTCCCGACCCTCGCCCATCAGCCGTTGGATCTCGAAGCCGAGATGGCGGATGAAGGGGTAGCTGGGCCCCTCTTCGGGATCGAAGCCGAACTCCGCGTATTCCGCGCTGCGCTGGTTCAGGCGGTCGATGAACGGGCGTCCGTAGTCCCCCGGTTCCAGGAGATCTTGGCTGTTGTCCTGTACCTGGTGGGCGAGCGCCAGAGCGAGACGGGTCAAGAAGGTGCGCCGCTGATCCTCGTCCAGGCGGGGAAAGGTGAGGCGATCCGTTATCTGCACCATATAAAAGACGTATTCGGCGATGACCTCCAGGTATTGCCGATCGTCCCTGAAGACGAAATCCTGGCCATGCAGGGCCCAGGCCTTATCCTTGGCGATGCGCCAGATATTGAAGGCGACTGCCCGGGCGATCTCCTCCAGTGAACGCCCGGCCTGGTCGTCGTGCCAGTGGCTCTTCAGTCTCAGTGCCATGTCGTGCTCCGTTGGTAAGGAGTGCAGCGTCTGAACAAAGATCCCCGTCTCTGTCCGGAGCGGGGATTTCCCGGCATCTTCCCGCCGTACGCCGCGCTTGAGCAATGGGTGGGGGCGCCGCGTCTCTCCCCGTTGGAGTCAGGCCCCTCCAGGGAGGGGGTTTGCCGTCGGGCGCCGTATGGGGTAAAAACCTAGTATATTACTCGGGTGATGCCCGTATCACCTCCTTTCTAGGCGGGTAGGAGCCACCATGACAGACCTTCTCTCCATCAACGAGCTGGCCGCTCAGGTCCAGCACAATTGCCATATATCCGATGCCCGTCACGGTGCTGATTATGCCATCTGTACCTTTCTCATGAAGATGCGCGAATACTACCGTTGGGAACAGGGCCGTTCCCCCGGGGAGCGACTGGGTAAAGATGAGGTGGGCCAGTGGTTGGCCGACCGTGAGGCCCTTTGGGAGACCTTGGAGGACGAGGCCTACCGTCCCCTGGAATGGTCGGGAGAGTCTTTCGATCCCTTCGATGCCGAGCGCCTGAACGCCCGACTCGAGGCCGCAGATCTGGTCTACAGCGCAGGTATTGGTCGCAACGGCAAACCGCATTTCTTTCTCGCCCGGCTCGAAGGTCGGGAGCGTTTCGGTGGTTGTCTGGTGCGGGTGGCGGGACGGGAATACGCGCGGGACCTGAGTGCTCCGCCGGCCATGACCCAGGGCGAGTGGGTCTTCGTCAGGCGCGAGGCCCTGCGCCAGTTGCTCTGGGAGCGGCTCGAAGGTTGGCGCTGGAATCGTCCGGACAACGCCCTCGGGTGCGCGTTCGCCTGCTACGATTTCGAACATGATCTCGATGGTGCTCTGGAGGCGATGACCGCGGTGGAAGTGGAGGCGGTATTGCGCCACGAGCTGGGTGAAGTCCGCGCCGGGGAGATCCTTGGAGAAGACTGGAATGCCCTCTTGCTGGCCCTGGTTGCGACCCCTGCCGAGTTCAAGGCCCGGGCGGTACGTGATCACTTGGCGGATTGTCTGAGCACCCTGCCCGCGCTGGCTGGACAAGGGGATGCACCGCCCATTCACTTCTTCGTCGGGAACCTGTCGCCCATGCGGCAGCGGCTCTTTCCGGCGCTTAGCCGGGCTTATGAAGAATGGCGGAAGCAGGGTGACGCCACCGTTCTGGCACGAGTGGCCGAGCAGGGACGGAAGCACTGGGCAGAGATGGGCCGGCGGCTGGTGGATCTCTGGCGAAGGGGCGAGCCGGATTTGCCGAAACAGGTCATGGAGCGCGTCGAGGCCCTGTAGCAACAGGGTCCAACGGCAGCGATACCCAAAGGGCCCCGTGGCCCCGCAAGAGGTTGGTCGCCTCTGCCTTGGGAAAGGCCTCACGCCCCTCCGGAGAGCGGCGGCGGTGTGACGATCGCTCGCCACAGTCCCCGCTATGATCTGCCTCCGCGCCTTGCCCGGGGGCACGCGGAAGACCCTCGAAAGACTAGATATTCACGTGCGACGGGTATGCAACACGGAGGAAGACTGCGTCCGGCAAGATTCCCAGGGCCGTGGACAGGCCCGGCGGCTCCTGTGGCAGGGCGGAAGATTGACCCACATCGTTCCTTTCTGATATACATTGCGGACTTCATCCGGGCAGGGGGCCTGACTCCCATCCGACTCACCCTAGATACACAGGATTTGGGCATGAAAAACTGGCTTATCGGCGTTTCCATAGCATTGGCGTTGGCGGGTGGCGTGGCTCATGCGGCCGGAGATGCCGCGGCAGGTAAGCAGAAGGCGGTGGCCTGTGGGGCCTGCCACGGGATGGATGGCAATAGCGTTGCGCCTCAGTTTCCGAATTTGGCCGGCCAGCACGGGTCCTATATTGAGAAACAGATCGCCGACTTCAAGGCCGGTATTCGCAAGGATCCGGTGATGTCCGCTCAGGCCGCTGCCATCAAGGATGCGGATCTGCCGGATATCGCCGCCTACTTCAGTGCCCAGAGTGTCAAGGGCGGGGCTGCTGATCCCGCCAAGGTCGCCCTCGGGCAGAAGGTTTTCCGGGCCGGGGACAAGGAAATGGGCATCCCTGCCTGCAACGGCTGCCATGGTCCTGCAGGCATGGGCAATCCCCTGGCGAAATTCCCCCGTATCTCTGGCCAGAAGGCCCAGTACGTCACCAAGGCACTCAAGGATTTCCGCAGCGGGGCCCGGACCGGGGATCCTAACGCGATGATGCGTGGTGTAGCTGCCCACATGAGCGACGAGGAAATCGATGCTGTCGCCCAGTACCTTCAGGGACTGCATCCCTGAGGCAGCGTTTGGGTGTGATGCTCCATGGGGCGGCCAGGGTGCCGCCCTTTTCGTTTGTGTCAAGGAACCCCTATGCCGACCGCTAAGACCATGAGGTCCTGGAGAACAGAGGCGGAGACATGTTCTTGCATTTGCTTGCGCGTACCCTGTACCCGGAGTACGACGCGGATTCGATGTCGAGGATAGTCATGGGGGACGAGCCTGGGGGAAAGCGGGTGCTGCCGGAGCACCGGAGTCTGAATCGTCTACGGGTGCTGAGTTACAACATCCAGGCCGGCATAGATACCCGCCACTATCGGGATTATCTCACCCAGGGCTGGAAACACTTGCTACCCCATCGTGAGCGGATGCGCAATCTCGAGCGCATCGCCCAGTTGCTGGGACATTACGACCTCGTGGGCCTTCAGGAAGTGGATGCCGGCAGCCTTCGGAGCGGTTTTATAGACCAGACCGAATATCTTGCCCGACGCGCAGGCTTTCCCTTTTGGTTCAAGCAGGTCAATAGAAACATGGGCAAGCTGGCCCAGCACAGCAATGGCATTCTTACCCGGATTCGTCCGCTGCGGGTGCGTGAGCACAAGTTGCCTGGTCTGCCCGGGCGCGGTGCATTAGTGGTGGAACTGCCGCTCGATGACGGTGGTCTGTTTGGCGTATGCGTGTTGCACCTTGCCCTGGGACGGCGGGCGCGCGGCCGCCAGCTCGACTATGTGGCCGATCTGGTGGCGGCCTATCCCTTCCTGGTGCTCATGGGCGACTTCAATTGCGGTTGCGATTCCCGCGAACTGCGTGGTCTGATGGCACGCACCGGTCTGCGTGGGCCGTCGTGCGAGATCAAGACCTTTCCCAGCTGGCGACCGATGCGCAATCTCGACCACATCCTCGCCTCGCCTGGTCTCACCATAGGCGTCGCACAGGCGCTCAACTATTCCCTGTCCGATCACCTCCCTGTCAGCATGGAAGTGGCCCTGCCCCGGGGGAAGGGGATTCGCGCGGCATGGTGAGAAGGTCCAGTTGCAGCCCTTGGGTGTAGAAATACTGCCACTCCCCGGTGCCGAGGTCTTGGAGCGTGCGTTCGAATCCCGGGGTAGGCACGGCCTCGCCTGGGAATACATCCTCCACCACCAACACACAGCGGCCGAATCCCGCCGTCTGTCGCCAGCGCAGATCCAATGGAGAGAGCACGGCGGCACATGTCGGACAGTGGATGCGCGATTCAGTGCCCCCCCCTTGCCACGCGGTGTATTCCTCCTGGGTGGCCCGGTAGGCCTTGCCGCATACGGGGCAGCGCGGTGGACGGGTTTCCCTTCCACGAATCAGCCGGGGCTGCGGACCGAGATCGGCCAGCCGGAGGAAACAGAACCCCTGGAGGTCCCCTTCAGGGGCCAAGCGCAGGTGTGGGGAACAACCCAGAAAGGTCAGGTGTTGGAGAAAGCCCTCGCCCGCCTGATAGTTGCGCCACCCACCGAGGTCCTTGGGCAGGGGTGGACCGATGAATCCTGCCATCTTCAAGGCAACCTCCACCTTTTTAGTCTCCACGGTAGCCTCCGGGTTCCTTGGGGTGAAGACCATGCGTCCATTCGCCGCTGTGTTCATAGATTGGTTTCCATCGCAAAGGCAGCCCCCATGCCCATCGCACATGGATCTCCTGCCTGTGGCGGAGAGGTCGACCACCGCGGCCGCCGCCCACAGCTCTGGGCGTGTAGCGTCTGCCCGCCATGATTCCCGCAATGGCTCGCTTCCGCACCTTGCCCAGGGATACGGGGAATGTCCCCGAAAAACCAACGCGTGGCGCAGGAAGGTGCCGGCTTTGGAGCAAGATCCGTAACACCCAAGCGCGACGGGCTTAGTCTTATGTTAGCGGTTTCGACTGTGCGGAACAAAGCCATGGTCTTGTGCCTGTTCTGGTACATGAACCCGATCCCGGCCGCCACCATGGACTGGTTCGCCTTGGGGCAACGCTATGAACATGGGGAAGGGGTGCCCAGGGACGTCGTCCGGGCGGTACAATATTACTGCCACGCTGCGGAACTGGGCTCCAATCCGGCCCGTTTCCGTCTCGGCTGGCTCTATGCCGGGGGTGGCCTGCTACCCCGCGACGACGGCCTCGCCGCAGCTTGGTTGCGCCCCGCCGCGGCGGCCGGGGACCGCGCCAGCCGGCGCGTGCTCAAACGCCTGGGGCACCAACCCCCGAGCCGCCGCCGCTGCATCCTTCCGGACGGTCGGGAATGGGTCGACCTGGCCCTGCCGCCCACGCGCGAGCGCATCGAGTCCTGGGTGCGGGCCCTGGCCCCGAGATACGGCCTGGATCCCGAGATGGTGATCAGTCTGATCGAAGTAGAATCGCGTTTCGACCCCAAGGCACGCTCGTCGAAGGGTGCATGCGGTCTCATGCAGCTTCTGCCAGAGACTGCCCGGCGTTTTGGCGTGGCAGACATCTGGCAGCCGCTACAGAACCTCAAGGGGGGTATGGCCTACCTGCGTTGGCTGAGCAGTGTCTTCAAGGGTGATATCCACTTGGTGCTCGCAGCCTACAATGCCGGAGAGAAGGCCGTATGGAGGTATCATGGCATACCGCCCTTTTCCGAGACCCAGGGTTACGTAAAGAGGATTCTGGCGCTCTACCGACAGGCGGGGTCAGGTAGGGAAGGGGCGGTCTGGCCCAGCGGCCGGGTGCTTGCTGTGAGCCCCCAGTGATCGTGGTCGCTGGGCTGGAAGCCGAGGTGCCGGGCGAAGGTCCAGGGAGCGCTTGCGTGAAAATCGTGGTGTGTGCTTCACACCCTTACCGGGATCAGCAAGGATCTGAAACGCTTGGCGTCTTCCCATTTGTTCAGCTGACTGCTCCGAGTAGTCCAGGGGCATGGGCAAATAGGTCAGGTCGTGGTGGCGCGGAGGCTGCCGAATACTGCCGGCGGCGCAACCAGGGATGGAAGATCCCCGGGCCATGCTGAACAGGCGTGCCACCCGGCCAACAGGCTGTAGAACGGGAAGCTCCGGGAGCTTCTGGATTTCTGACGTTGGGCTTTCTCCAGCAGCCTGCCGCCATCACCTTGGCGGCGCCCGCGCACCGGCCGGGTCGTCACCCGCACCAACGGTTCCCGCTTGCCGTGGCGCACCACGACCCTCCACAGCGGCTTGTTCGGGTACCCGCGCAAGGCCACCCGGGTAATACCAAACGGCACTTCCTTGTGGTGCGTTCTCTGGCATCTTGATTCAGCGGAGTTTTCCTTGGGGTTCAATGGCTTGGTGAACTTCCATTTTACCCCATCGAAAAATCCGATTCTTTACTTTCAGCCCTCTTTCCCTTGATTTTCAACCTCTTAAGGAATCCCTTCCGAAAAAATGGGGAGACGCAAGTGAAGCAGGGCCACGTCATCTAACACCCCAAGCTTCTGAGAGGCTGAGGTTCCTATTCGAGCGCTGGACTTTGTCTTCCGATCACGGTATAACCTCCCCCATGAACGAGGGGAAAGCCAGGAATTCCGTGG
>Ga0256841_1001299_pt1 | contig 22124 bp, 20 predicted proteins | sample 356308metaG_FD_185971 | JGI IMG/M metagenome (GOLD analysis project Ga0256841, IMG submission 185971) | Hydrothermal vent microbial communities from Mid Atlantic Ridge, Atlantic Ocean - 356-308 | ecosystem: Environmental > Aquatic > Marine > Hydrothermal vents | place: Atlantic Ocean: Mid... | reverse complement strand
TGCAATGTCGGTGTGCTGGCAACCCACATGGCCAGCGAATAGGCGTTTTGCGCCGTATCTTCAATCAGTTGTATAACCTGGCGGTAATCTTCCTGAAGCACGGCGTGATTCGTATTAACGATCTGGCTGGTTTTCTGGTGGTAGTCCCGCATCAGAAAAAACGCAACGGACAGCACAACGATTCCACCGATGGATAGCATCAGTTTTGCGCGGATGCTTTTGACCCCGCATCTTGTTAACTTCGTGCTCATTTTGCAATACCTTCACTGTGTTATCTTGGGTTATATTCAGAAAGTTTGCGAATTCCTGCCAATGCGGTCATGCCCGGCGGCCTCGGGGCGGCAGGCATTTTTGGCCGCCGCAGCGTATTTGTTCGGCCGGCGGGCCGGAATTCTTTAGCTTTCTCTTGCCCGGGAAATGCAGGAGGGAAGCATACCGGTGCGCCCGCCGAGACGCCGTCGGTTGCGATTGCTATCGGCTTTTCCAGCGCCCGATTTTTTCAAAGGCAATCTGCGCGGCGCGCAAAAGCCATTCGAGATTGGCCGGTTTGGTGAAGTAATCGTCGAAGCCGGCTTCGCGGCAATCTGAAAGCTCGAAAATGGAAGGATAGCCGGTCACGGCGTGGATGATGGCCATGGGCCGGTCCCGGCGGATTTTCCGGCACAGTTCAATGCCATTGAATCCCGGCAGGTTCAGATCCAGAAAGATTACGTGGATGTTTTCTTTCAACGCGATCTGCAGGCCCTTTTCTCCGCTATCCGCCAGCCGGACCGCATATCCTGACCGGGTGAAAAGCTGCTGCAGCACATCCCGGATGGATTCCTCGTCGTCAACGACTAGAATTTTTCCCTTTGGCATTGGTCAACCCTTAAATTTTGCATTGGCGCCGGGCAAAAAGGCACTTACCCCGGTAAGGCGGCCCGGTCAATATCGATGATCTGACTGACGCCGCCCATGTAATCCTTGGTTCGATAGGTTGTTATCCCCATGAGCTTGCGGGTGATTTTGCCCATGCGCTCCGTTTGTGCTTTGATCTTTTCAACATTTGGATACATTTCATGATCATGCGGAAGATCCATCAACAGCAGCTCGGCATAGCCCAGCACACTCATCATGGGTTGGTTGAGCTCGTGGCAAATCGCACCGGCAACTTCGATGACGCACCGCAACTTTTCCTCGGACAGGGTTTTTTGGATCAGTTCCTTCTGGTTCAGGGCCGACTTCAGCCTGGCCAGCAACTCGATGCGTTGGACGGGCTTGGTGACATAATCGACCCCCCCGGATTCGAAGGCTTCTTTCAGAACCATTTTGTCCGTACAGGCCGTCAGAAAAACGATCGGGGTATCTTTTGTTTCAGGATCCTGTTTCAGGGCCTTGCAGACATCGATGCCCGTGATGCCGGGCATGTCAATATCGAGCAGGATCAAATCCGGCTTTTCCCTTTGTACAAGCGCGATGCAGTCTGTGCCGTTGACGGCGGAAAAAGTGTGAAACCCCTCCTTTTCGAGAAGGATTTTCAAGAAGCGCACATTGACCGGGTTGTCGTCGGTCACAAGGATGCGGTACGGCGCGTTTTTACGGTCACCCATTCTTTCTCCCCATGAATCACACATTGCCCGGCGGTCGTTACCGCTGTGGGCATGCTATATCCCGCATTTGTTCATGCAAATTGATGCTTTTCGCGGCCGGGGCCACGATCAAGCGCCGCGGCAACCGGTACGGTGAATCGATTCCATCGCCTGCGCTGAAAGCTTCGCCGAAAGTACCCGCAGTTTCCCGTCAGGGCCAGTGGCGGAAGAGACCGGCGTTTCGCACTCACTTCTTACTATCGGCCGCCCGGATAAATCCTTGATCATTAATATGGGTTTTTTCAAAAAAGGCGTGCCCGTGGAAGGGAAACCGCCGGAGGAGGGTGATGCATGGGGGCCAATGGGCCGGGCAATGCCTGCCGCTTGTTGAGCCGCGGAAAAGGAAAGCGTTTCGGGCAACCGGGCGTAAGGCCTTGATAAAATCGCTTAAGGCGGATAGGAGATCTAATTGTCAAGCCACGGGGGCCATTGGCGCCCATGCAGGGGTGTCGGCGCGGGGATCAGCCGTGAGAAGACCGGCGGCCCGTCCTTTTTTACGGGTTGCAATTGTTCAGCAAAGATGTTTTCACGGCCCCGCACCGCGGAAATCATCGCGGCATGATAGGATGATGGCTGCTTACATGAAAGGAGGGAAGAAGCCTGCCATGACGCAAAGCTTTAAAACAATCGCTTCGGGGAAAAGCTTTGTCATTTTGCCCGGGCAGGACATGGGCATTTTGACCGCCGGCGATCTCAAGCGGCTTGCCGGCATCACGCGGCGCTACGGCGTTCCGGCCGCCAAACTGACCGGCGCCCAGCGCCTTTGCCTCTTGGGCACCGATGAACAGCAGCTGGCCGCGCTTAAAAAAGACCTGGGCCTATCCGGCGCGATGCCCCATGAGCGCGGCAGGGTGCACTACGTGCAGGCCTGCCCGGGCAGTCGCTGGTGCAGGTTCGGGGTGGCGGATGCGCCGGCCATGGGAAAGATGATTGCCGGGCTGGACTTCGGGCACCCGTTGCCTTATAAAGTCAAGGTCGGGGTCTCGGGGTGCCGCATCTGCTGCTGCGAATCCTGGCTGCGCGACGTGGGGCTGATCGCGGACCGTTCCGGCTGGAAACTGATCTTTGGCGGCAACGCGGCCGCTGCCCCGCGCATCGGGGATCTGGTTTCCGAGCGCCTGGACGATACGCAAGTGCTGGACCTGGTCCGGAAATGCCTGGCCGTTTACAGCAAACATGCCGACGGCGGCCTTCGCAGCGCACGTTTCATCGAGCAGTTCGGTTCCCGGGCGTTCAGGGCGGAGGTGCTTGGAAAATGAAAAGCCGCATCCTACCGGTTTGGGCCGCGTCTGCCTGTGCTGCCGCTTCCGGAGGCACCCTTTGTCCGGCCGGTGAAGCCGCAAGGACGCCGGGCGTTCCCTGACAGCTTGAAATTCTGAAACGCCGCTCGTTTTTTAGCGGCACACCCCCGTCTGGAAAACGAGGCTTCGCCGAAAGCCGGTTGCGCTTTTTCCGATGGCTGCACAGCGGAGTTTCCCTGGAAGCGGCACATCCATGCCAGCACCTGTATCTGCAGTGGCAATCCGCCATGTTTGCGGAGCGTGAAAAGATCTGATGAAAAAAGTTATGCCGCAAAGCTCTTTTTGGCGGCCTCGTCCCGGCCGCTGGGTGATGATCGGCGCAGGCCTGGTTTTCTTTTTGCTGGCGCTCTGGCAGACGGCGCACTGGACACGCATATTCGAACTGCGGCGTATTGAAAACGAGGCCCACGATGCACTGCGGGTGTATGTCGGCGACTTGGAGAGCGAACTGGATAAATTCGAAGCCCTGCCTGTAATTCTTGCCGGCAATCCGCTGTTCGTCGGGCTGGTTGCGCAACCGGCGCAAAGCCGCCTGCCGGCACCGGTCAACCGCGAACTGGAGCGTATCAACCGGCTGGCCCAAACGTCGGCCATCTACGTCATGGACCACGAAGGGGTAGTGATTGCATCGAGCAACTGGCAGGGACCGGTTTCGTTCATCGGCGAGGATCTGAGCTTTCGCCCCTACTTCAAACAGGCCATCAACGGACGGCCGGGACGTTATTTCGCGCTGGGAACGACGTCCAAGATTCGCGGGTATTACTTTTCGGCGCCCATCCGTTCGGGTGGACGTGTCAGCGGTGTGATCACCGTCAAAGTTCAGCTGCGTCGCCTTGAAGATATTTGGTCCAAGGGGCCTGAAAAGGTTGTGGTGAGTGACCACTATGGCGTGATCTTCATAACCAGTTATGCGCCCTGGAAGTTCTGCTCGCTCGGCCCACTGGACCGCGAGGTTGCCCAGGCCCTGCGGAAGAGCCGGCGCTATGGTGATATCCAGCCGCAGTTCCTGGCGGCGGCACCCATCCGTGCGGACAGCCGCGGCGTTGCATTGCTGAACATCAGGGCCACCATGCTGCCGGATTCACGGCGCAGCCACCGCATAAATTCGTCGTATCCCTACCTGCTTCAATCCCACGACATGCCGGATGCCGGATGGACCGTGCATATTCTCTCCGACATTTCGCATGTGGACGATCAGGTCCGGAATATGGTGTTGCTGGCAGGATCTTCGCTGCTGACGCTGCTGCTCAGCGGCGCATTGGTATATCATCGCCGGCGCACCCGTCTTGAACGCCGGATTCTGGAAGCGCGCTCCCGCCAGGCCCTGGAACGGGCGAATAAAATGTTGGAGCAGCGTGTTGGCGAACGCACCGAGGCGCTGACCAGTATGAATCGCATGCTGCGCAAAGAAGTGGATGAACGCCAGCGCACCGAGATCGAGCTGCGGGCTGCCCAGGAGGGTCTGATTCAGGCCGGCAAGCTGGCGGCCATCGGCCAGATGGCTGCCAGCATCACCCATGAAGTGAATCAGCCCCTGGCGGCCATCCGGATGTATGCGGATAACGCCCTGGTGTTGATGTCCAAGGGGAAAATCGGTGAAACCCGGTCAAATCTGCAGAGCATTACCGAGCTCGTGGGGAAAATGGGGGAAATCACGGGCCACCTGAAAGCCTTTGCGCGCAAGTCGCCAGGCAAAAATGTCCCGGTTGGCATCTCACATGCGCTGGAAAACGCACTGGTGCTGCTCAGCAGCCCGATCGAAAAGCTGAATGTCCGTATAAACTGCCGCCTACCGGAAAAAGAGATCATGGTGCTCGGTGACCAGGTGCGCCTCGAACAGGTGTTGGTCAACGTAATTCGCAACAGCCTGGATGCCGTCGCGATGCATTCAAAACGCGAGATTCGTATTGCCGTGCATCCGGAAGCGGACCATGTTTTGGTGGTCATACACGACTCCGGACCGGGGATTGCAGATGAACATTTAGCCCGGATATTCGATCCGTTTTTCACCCGCCGCAAGGACGGCAAGGGGCTGGGGTTGGGATTGTCACTCTCTTTGGCCATCATCCGGGACTCGGGAGGGACGATCCGTGCCGCCAACCATCCGGAAGGTGGTGCCGTGGTGACCATTGAACTGCGGCGTGCCGGAGCGGCTCAGGAGGAAGCACAATGAACACCAGGGGCGCGGTTTTTTTCATTGACGACGACGAACACGTCTGCCGGGCCGCCGAGCAAAGCCTGCGGCTCGCGGGGTATGATGCCACCGCTTTTCGCCAGGCCCGGCAGGCCATGGACCTGGTTGCCCCCCACTGGCCCGGAGTGCTGGTGACGGATGTCAAGATGCCGGTGATCGACGGATTCGAACTGCTGCGCTGGACGATCCGCCGGGATCCGGATTTGCCGGTGATCATGGTCACCGGCCACGGCGATGTCGGCATGGCGGTTGAAGCCATGCGCGCCGGTGCGTACGACTTCATCGAAAAACCCCTTTCAGCAGACCATCTTGTGGGGGTTGTCGGCCGGGCGATGGAGAAGCGCCGCCTGATTCTGGACAATCGGGCGCTGCGCGCGGAAGTTGAACAGAAAAACGGCCTTGAAGCTGTGATTATCGGCCGCAGCCGTGGCACCGCACGCCTGCGTAAAATGATTTTAAATATTGCCGACAGCGGCGCGGATGTACTGATTGTCGGAGAAACCGGCACCGGCAAGGAACTGGTGGCCCGCTGCCTGCACAACCACAGCCGCCGAAAGGACCGGCCCTTTGTGGCCGTCAACTGCGGGGCCCTGCCCGAATCGATCATTGAAAACGAGCTTTTCGGCCATGAGCCGGGTGCGTTTACCGGCGCCGAACGGCTGCATGCGGGCAAATTCGAACAGGCCGACGGCGGAACCCTTTTCCTCGATGAAATCGAATCCATGCCGCTGGCTTTGCAGGTGCGGCTGCTGCGCGTGCTGCAGGAACGATCTGTCGAAAGGCTGGGTGGGACCGAAACCCTCGAGCTTGACCTGCGGGTCGTAGCCGCGACCAAGCGCAATTTAGGCAAAGCCTGCGCGAAGGGGGAATTTCGGGCTGATCTTTACTATCGGCTCAACGTTGCCACCATTGAAATTCCCCCTTTGAGCCAGCGGGCGGAAGATATTCCGATCCTGTTTGCATATTTTGCCCATCAGGCGGCCAAGCGCCTGAACCGTCAACCTCCCGATATTGACCCTGTCCTGTTGCACCAGCTTATGCAGCACGCCTGGCCCGGCAACGTGCGGGAACTGCAAAACACCGCTGAACGGGTGGTGCTGGGAATTCATCAAATTGCAGAAAACGTGGCCCCAGGCGACGGTGTGAAGACCGGCCGGTCCCTTCAAGAACAGTTGTCAGCCTTTGAGAAATGCATCCTCGAACAGGAACTCAGGCGCAACAAGGGCAATATCACGGCAACCTATGAATCGCTTGGACTGCCACGCAAGACACTGTACTACAAGATGAAAAAATACGGCCTCAGTCGGGATGATTTTACATAAAATGCGTCCGGCACACGCGGTGCGTCTTTTTCCCCGGTATGGGTAACTTTTGACACACTTGCTTCCCTGGCGTGGGCCGGTTTTTGCCCCTGCCTGCGGCATCAGCAACCCGGCCATCGATTTTCGGGGGCCCCATTTTTAGCTGCAGTTATTTTCTGAAAGGCCTTCATTTATTTACCGGATTTGGAATGCCCGTCTTTCCGGCTTCAAGGCACTCAGGGCGTAAAACAGCCGCCATCTTCTCTTCGGCACTGATCTTGCTATTACTTCCTGCACATTCAAACCGGTAGGTACCTATACGTCCGGCAGCGACGATGCCGATCCCCGGCGGCGACAGATACCATTTGTCCGCCGCCGGGCAGGAGGAATTTCCCGAAAATGGTGCTTGCCCACTTTGCCAACTGTCGTTCCGGCGGTTTTAAAAAGCGTTCGTTCGGTTGCCGTAAGGGCCACAAAAAGAAATAAATCCACAGGAATCACGCCGGATTTTGGTTCGGCTGCAAGGCGCGTCGGTTTTTTCATACCCGCTGGTACGGGACCTACCAGCGGTGAAGTGCAGCAGCCGGGCCCAAAGACAAGTCAGATTGGGGATTTTATTTTTTCCGGGGCCCTCACATAGCCCGCATTTCAGAAGACAAGGAGGGAAAAGGAGGAAAAATGAAGCATCTCAAGCTAAGTGCGACAGGCGTATGGATGGCGGCATTGTGCTTCGTTCTGATGCTGCCGGCGCCATCCTGGGCGCAAGAAATCGTGAGCACTTCTCCGGCACTTTCGAAAATAATCGCTGCAAAAACGCTGCGCGTGGGCGTCAACCCCAAATTCAAACCTTTCTCATTTGAAAAAGGCGGCCAGCGGGTGGGCGTCGACATCGATATCGCCAGGTTGCTCGCCAAAAAACTGGGTGTCACGGCCAAAATCATCACTCCGGATTCGTTTTCCAATTTGATTCCCATGTTGCTTACCGATAAAATCGACATCATCATCGCCGGCATGAGCATTACTTTCGACCGGGAAAAAGTCATCGATTTTTCGGACCCCTACTTCAATACCGGCCTGTCCATACTGCTCAACAAGATCACCACGACCCGGCTGGGCATTTCGGCGGCGACCAGCTATGCAGCCCTGCACGCCGAACTTGCCCGCAACGGCAAGGCATCTCAACTGATTGTGGCCGTTACCCAGGGCAAGGCGCCCCAGCGCATCGTGCCCCGCTTTTTCCCGCATGCCCGGATCAGGCCCTACCCCACCAACGAAGCGGCCGCCCGGGCGACGCTCAGGGGGGAAGCGGATATCATGGTGCATGATGAAATTTTTCTGAAAGTCTGGCTCAAGGAAAATGCCAAGCGCGCCCGTTATCGCCTGGTCGTTCTGGACCCGCCGTTCAAGCCCGATTACTACGGTTTTGCCATTCGCAAGGGAAATCAGGATTTTCTGAACCTGCTCAATGTTTTTACCCTGGAGCTCCAGTCAAACGGTCATGTGGCGCAGTTTATGGGACAGTACCTGCCGGTTACGTCGAAAGTTACTACCCGGAGCTATAACATCAGCGAAGATTATTACGGAGGTGACTGATATGGGTGGCGCTGAAAAGAAAAAGGGACTGGATCTGCAATGGAAGATTCTGATCGGGATTGTCGCCGGTATTGCACTGGGCATCGGCATTAACATGGCAATGGGCGCCGGCGTCACAACGGGCCCCGTGTATGCCATGAAAACTCTTTTCAAATATGGCGGCGACATATTCATCCGCTTGCTGCGCATGCTCATCGTACCCCTGGTGTTTGCCTCCATTTTCATGGCAGTGGCCAATCTCGGTGATGTGCGCAAGCTGGGCAGGGTCGGCGGCAAGACCATCGGGTACTACATGCTGACCACCGCACTGGCGGTGCTTGTCGGGTTGATTGTGGTGAATATCGTCAACCCCGGTATCGGGATCGATAAAGACGCCCTGTCCGCCCTGAATATCAATACCGAGGTCCCGGCCAAGGTCAGCAGGCAGGGCGTCGGTGAGCGCAGCCCGGTCATCATCATTGTCGATACATTTGTGAATATGATCCCCAAAAATCCTGCGGCCGCCTTCGCAAAGGGAGATGTGCTCCAGATTATCTTTTTTACGATTTTCCTGGCGGTGTTCGCTTCGATTGTGGGGCGTGACTCCGAACCGATGACCAAGGTGATCAATGCCATCGACCGCATCATGCAAAAGGGTATCATGGCGGTGATGGCCATCGCGCCCTATGCGATTTTCATGCTCGTGGCTGCAATTTTTATGGATCTGGGTTTTGCAGCCTTAAAAGCCCTGGGGAAATACGCCGTTACGGTCCTTTTGGGGCTCTTTATTCACGGTTTCATAACCTTGCCCATTCTGGTCATAATCTTCGGACGATACAATCCGCTGCGTTTGTTAAAAGCCCTGTCGCCGGCCATGATGACCGCCTGGTCCACCGCTTCCAGTGCCGCCACGTTGCCGGTGACCATGAGCAACCTGGAAAAGCGCGCCGGCGTGGACGGGCGCATTGGCAATTTTGTGCTTCCACTGGGTGCGACCATCAATATGGACGGCACTGCCCTGTATGAATCGGTGGCGGTTATTTTTATCGCCCAGCTGCTGGGTGTCCAACTGACTACGGGCATGCAGATCGTCATTTTCATTACCGCTTCTCTGGCCGCTATCGGTGCGGCGGCGATTCCCGGCGCCGGCTTGGTCACCATGGGTATCGTGCTGACTGCCGCCGGTTTGCCGCTGGATGGCATCGGGCTGATTCTGGCAATCGACAGGATCCTAGACCAGTTTCGCACCGCCATTAACGTCTGGGGGGATGCCACCGCAGCGGTGGTGGTGGGGCGCGGTGAGGATGCGATCCGGGATGTCACTGAAATGGATGGCGCGGGGATTGAATCCGCCGCGGCCTGATACCAAAGGAGGTAATGATGGATTTTCCCAAACAGATTCTCGATTTCATGTTGCTCGACGTCGCCGGCCGCTGGACATACAAGGGCAAAGTGCTGCAAAGCGCCCAGTATATCCGCCTGGGCTCACGCATGACGCTGTTCATCCAAACCATTGCCAACAAGGCGGGCGAGCAGGAGTACATGATCCGCCTGCGCGACAGTTTTATCCGCGGCGGCATCAAGACCCTGTCGGAAGCAATCGATGTCGCGCGGGAGATCATTGAAGAAAACAAGCTGTTTATCGACGAGTCGACCCGCTAGCCCACCCGCTGCCGCAAGGCACTCCTCCGAGAGCAGGCCGGAAAGAATAGTCTTTTCTTTTCGGCCTGTTCTTTGTCTGCCCCCGACAGAACCTTTTCTGAAAGTCCGCCATCGGCCGGACTTGTGCGTGGTCTGGCGGTGCATGGCAATTCGACTTGTCAAGCAGGCTGGTCTTTTGTAGGATCGAAGCGGCCGGTAAGGGAAATAAGCGCCAAAGCGGACACAACCCCAAAGACCGTACGGAGGAGACAAGATGGGTGAACGTGTTGGATTCATCGGGCTTGGCATCATGGGCGGCGCCATGGCGGGCAATCTGTTAAAGGCCGGGTTTGAGGTCTGCGTCTGGAACCGCAGCCCTGCGAAGATGGAGAAACTGGCGGCCGCCGGTGCCGGAACCGCCCGTGACCCGGCCGACCTGGCGGCCGGCTGTGACGTGATCATCACCTGCGTCAGTGACACGCCTGACGTGGAAGAGGTGATCCTGGGGGAGAGGGGCGTCATCCACGGCATCGCCGCCGGCAAACTGGTCATCGATATGAGTACCATCAGCCCCATGGCAAGTCGCAGGATCGCCGCGCAGTTGGCCGAAAAAGGCGCCCACATGCTGGATGCACCGGTGAGCGGCGGCAGCGAGGGCGCCGCCCGGGGGACATTGAGCATCATGGTGGGCGGAGCAGCGGACCAGGTTGAACGCGCCAGGCCCCTTTTCAGGGCCATGGGCAAGGCCGTCGTGCATATCGGCGGGCACGGCGACGGGCAGAACGCCAAAATCGTCAACCAGATCCTGGTGGTGGGCAACGCCCTGGCCATGTCCGAGGCCCTGCTCTTCGCCCAGGCCAGCGGGCTGGACCTTGAAAAGACCTTGTCTGCGGTCACCCAGGGGGCTGCCGGCAGCTGGATGCTGAGCAACCGCGGTCCCCAGGTTCTGGTGCGGGACTGGCGTCCGGGCTTTACCATCGACCTGCAGCAGAAAGATCTGCGCCTGGCGCTTTCCACCGGTGATGCGCTGGGGGTACCGCTGCTGGCCACCAGCATGGTTTTCAGCCTCTACCGTACGCTGCAGTCCCGGGGGCTGGGAAAGGAGGGCAACCACGCGTTGATCAAGGCCCTTGAACACCTCTCCGGTGTGCGAGTCGAAAAATAGATGTACCGACCGAAGAATTTGTTTTTTTATGATGAAAACATTTGACAAATGCCGGGCAATCGAATACGAGACAAAAAACATCCGAATAATGAATTCAACGTTTGCCTTTTGGAGATGCCATGCGCTTGACCCGTGCCGGTGAATATGCCGTCAGATGTGCGCTGTACCTCTCTTTCGAGGGAGAGGGTGTTTTGGCCAGGCGCAAAGATATTGCGCGGGTGATGGATATCCCGGACCAGTTTCTGGGAAAGATCGCCCAGCAGCTTGCCAGGGCCCGGATCATTGAAATCGTGCAGGGGTCCAAGGGCGGCTATCGCCTGAGGGTGCCGCCCGGAGAGCTCACCCTGCTGGACGTGGTGGAGGCCGTGATCGGTGAGATTTTTTTAAACGACTGTCTGCTGAACCCGGATACCTGCAGCCAGACACCTTCCTGCTCTGTTCACCGGGTCTGGCAGAAAGCGCGCGACCGTCTCCGGGAAACCTTGCGGGAAGCCACTTTCGCCGATCTGCTGGCCGAGGAGAACTGTACGGGCGACCTGTTCCGGCAGCGCCACCGCCGGCTGGTGCAGCATTGATGGGGCAAAGACCGCAGACGGCATTGACTGCACAGCTCCTGAAAAGGCTTTTCGGAAAAAAGTGCGGACTTTTTACCGAATCATCAAAGTTCGGTTCTGCCGCAGGATGCGCCGGGGCAACGCTCCTGCTTCTGGCCGCTTGGGTGCAGCCGTGGTCGGACCCAAAGGGTAAGTCTGTGTCGCCGCGGAGGGTTTAAGGCCTTGAAGCGACGGATGCTGAAACCAACGGCCGTCATGGGGAGTGCAGCATTCATGCTGCCGGCCTGTTGGGGGAATTAGAGCCTAAAAACAATAGGAAAAGGAGACGGATGTATGGATGTATTACTACTTTCCCGGGTGCAGTTTGCCGCCACGACCATGTTTCATTTCCTGTTTGTCCCGTTGACCCTGGGGTTGTCGGTGCTCGTCGCCTATATGGAGACGAAGTATGTGAAAACCGGTGATGAAACCTATCTTCACATGACCAAGTTCTGGGGCAAGCTGTTTCTGATCAACTTTGCCATCGGCGTGGTTACCGGCATTACGCTGGAGTTTCAATTCGGCACCAACTGGTCACGCTACTCCGCTTATGTGGGCGATATTTTCGGGTCCCTGCTGGCCATCGAAGCCACGGCGGCTTTTTTCTTGGAGTCCGTTCTGATCGGGGTGTGGATTTTCGGTTGGAAAAGGCTTTCCAAAAAAGCGCATGCGACGGCGATCTGGCTGGTGGCCATCGGGTCCAACCTGTCCGCCGTCTGGATCCTGATCGCCAATGCCTGGATGCAGAGCCCGGTGGGCTACACCATCCGCAACGGCCGGGCCGAACTCACCGATTTCGCCGCGGTGGTCTTCCAGAAGTTCGCCGTGGTCAAGTTCATCCACACCGTCAGCGCCGCCCTGGTGCTGGCCTCCTTTTTCGTCATGGGGTTCAGCGCCTACCACCTGCTGAAAAAAAAGCAGCTCGATTTTTTTACGCGTTCATTTAAAATCGGCCTGGGGTTTGGGCTGGTCTTTTCACTGGTGGTTTTTATCATGGGTGACCTGAACGGCGTGGTCGTGGCCGAAAAGCAGCCCACCAAGCTGGCCGCCATGGAGTCGCTGTGGAACACCACCGAACGTGCGCCCATCTACCTGTTTGCCCTGCCGGACCAGGAAAATGCACGCAACAAGGTCGAAATCGGCCGCATTCCAGGCGCCCTCAGTTTCCTGGTCAAGCACGACATCAATGCCGAGGTCCAGGGATTGAAGGACTTCCCCAAGGACGAACGGCCGCCGGTGCTCCCCATTTCACTGGCCTTCAAGGGGATGGTCGGCTTGGGCACCATTTTTATCCTGCTGACCGGATTCGGGTGGCTCAAGCGCAAGAAACTCACTGAAAGCCCGGGGTATCTGAAACTGATGATGCTGGCCGTTCCGCTGCCCTATATCGCCATCCAGCTGGGCTGGCTGGTGACCGAACTCGGACGGCAGCCCTGGATCGTCTACGGTCTAGTCAAAACCGCCGATGCCCCTTCGCCCATCGACACCACCCAGGTGCTGTTTACCCTGGTTGCGTTTACCTTGGTTTATACGCTGCTGGGCATTATCGGTTTTACCCTGATTATCAGGAATGCCCGCAAGGGACCGAAACTGGCGCCCGCTGAAGAGGCGCAGTAAAACCGGTTCGCTTTCAAGATTTCAAAAAAACAGCGGTTCAAATGCAACCTCAACTTGCACTTAGGAGTGAAAGATGAATTTACAGACGACATGGTTTTTGCTTTGGGGACTTCTGTGGGCATTGTTTTTCATTTCCGATGGCTTTGATTTCGGCATCGGCACGCTGTATCTTTTTCTGGGAAAGAGCGAGGCGGACAAACGCGTCATGATCAACGCCATGGGCCCGCTGTGGGACGGCAATCAGGTCTGGTTGATTACCGCCGGCGGCGTCACCTTTGCGGCCTTTCCCACGGTATACGCCGTGATGTTCTCGTCCATGTATTCGGCCCTGATGCTGATTTTATTCGCTCTGATCATCCGGGGCGTGTCTTTCGAGCTGCGCGGCAAGGTGGATGACCCGCGCTGGCGCGGGATGTGGGATGGCTGCATCTTCGTGGGCAGTTTCTTGCCGGCCCTGCTGTTCGGCGTAGCGTTTGCCAATATTTTCCAGGGGATTCCCATCGACCAGCACGGGGTTTACCAGGGCACGCTTTTTACGCTGCTGAACCCTTACGGCCTATTGGGCGGCGTGCTCTTCGTGCTGCTGTTCACGGTTCACGGCGCCGTCTGGCTGGCGACCAAGTCAGAGGGTGAGCTCCACGACCGGGCCGCTTTCACCGCCGGTGCGCTGTGGCCGGTGCTGCTGGTCGTGGCCGTGGCCTTTCTGGTGTACTCCAGGTTTGCCACTTCGCTGTATGCCAACTATCTGGCGTCGCCGATTCTGTTTGCGGTCATCATTCTCACCGTGCTGGGCCTGGTGGGTATCCGGATTTACCTGGCGAAAGGCGCCTTTTACAAGGCCTGGTTCGCATCGGCGCTGACCATTATGGGCGCGGTGTTTTTCGGTGTGGTGGGCCTTTTCCCGAACATGTTCCCCTCCAGCCTGAATGCCAAGTACAGCCTGACGGCCTTTAACGCCTCATCCAGTCCGCTGACGCTGAAGATCATGCTGGTGGTGGCCGGTATTTTCGTTCCACTGGTGCTGGCATATCAGCTCTGGGCTTATCTGGTGTTCAAGGGCAAGGTCAGGGAAGAGGAAATGATGTACTAGCCTTGACAATCATGACACCGGGGCGCATCCATCCCCCCGGCTGTGGCGCACATTCAAAAGGCCGCACCCGGTCGCCTGCACAAGTGCAGGCCAATCCGGGCCCGGCCTTTTTTTCCGGCAATATCCCCGCCGTCGGTGGCTTGCCGGCAAGAACAGCGCCGGCAGGGCTGTGAAATCAATCAAACGCCATATCGGTTTTCCAGTTTTCCCAAACCTTGCCCACCAGGTCCGGTCCCGGTTTCAGGGTGGTTTTGCCGGGTTTCCAGCCCGAAGGCGTGGCTTCGGCGCCCTGGGTCTCCCGCACCAGCTGGAAGGCCTGAACCTGGCGGATGGCCTCGGATACGTTCCGGCCCACCGGTGGGGTCAGCACTTCGTAGCCCTGTACCACGCCGTCGGGATCGATGATGAAGCGGCCGCGGGTTTCGACACCGGCCTGGTCGTCGTAGATGCCGTACACCGTTCCCACTTTGCCGCCCACATCGGACATCATGGGAAACGGAATGCCGCCGCTGACCATCTTGGACAGTTCGTGGTCGTCCCACATCTTGTGTACGAACACGGAATCGATGCTCATGGAGAGAATCTGCACGCCGAGTTTGTCGAATTCGGGCACTTTTTCGGCAACTGCCGAAAGTTCGGTGGCTCACACGAAAGTGAAGTCCCCGGGGTAAAAGCACAGCAGCACCCATTTCCCCAGGTAATCTGAGAGTTTGATGTTGACGAACTTACCCTTTTGATACGCCGGCGCGGTGAAATCCGGCGCTTTTTGTCCGACCATGATCATCGTTTGATCCTCCTTTTGATTTCCTGCAGGTTCCGGTTTTTCCGTTTCAACCTCTTCCCCGACTGGTCCGCCCGTGGGCCGGGCGCAACCGGGATCAAATTCTTCGGCCATAAGCAACCTCCTTTCCGTGGATTAGAATCGTGCCGGCATAAAACCGACAGCTTTTGTAAGCATATTACCAGAAGTAAAATCGTGCTTCAACGGATATCGTCAAGGATCTGCGGGTGAACGTTTATTGCCCCTGCTGAAACGGAACCCGGTAAGCTCCGCGAAACGCCCCGTGCACGCCCCCCTGCAGAATGCTGCAGGGCCGGGGAAGCATACCCCCGGCTGCCCGCTTTGCTGCCTGTCAGAAATCTTCAAAGACGTTTGCACTGCGATCAGGCAAGATCGAAACGGTCAAGGTTCATGACTTTGTCCCACACCGCCACAAAGTCGTGCACAAACTTTTCTTCGGAGCCCTCACAGGCGTAAACTTCCGCCAGGGCCCGGAGCTGGGAGTTTGAACCGAAGATGAGGTCGACCCGGGTGGCGGTCCACTTGAGTTCACCCGTGGCGCGGTCACGTCCCTCGAAAACGTCTTCGTCTTCCGGGGCTGTTCTCCATGCCGTGCGCATGTCGAGCAGATTTACGAAGAAGTCATTGGTGAGCGTCTCTGGCCGTTTGGTGAAAACACCGTGCCGGGACTGTCCGCAGTTGGTATTCAGGACGCGCATGCCGCCAAGGAGGACCGTCATCTCCGGCGCCGTCAGCGTCAGCAGCTGCGCCCGATCAACCAGCAGCTCCTCGGCCGTAACGGCGTATTCCGTTTTGAGGTAGTTACGGAACCCGTCTGCAGCCGGCTCGAGCACGGCGAATGAACCCACGTCGGTCTGCTCCTGTGACGCATCCGTACGTCCCGGCGCGAAGGGAACGGTTACATCGTGACCGGCGTTTCTGGCTGCCTGTTCGATGCCCGCGCAGCCGCCCAGGACGATCAGGTCGGCGAGAGAAATCATCTTCCCCCCTGACTGGGCACTGTTGAACGCCGCCTGGATTCCCTCCAGGGTCTGCAGCACTTTCTTCAGTTGGGCTGGCTGGTTGACCTCCCAATCCCTTTGCGGCGCAAGACGGATGCGTGCCCCGTTCGCCCCGCCGCGCTTGTCGGAACCACGGAACGTAGACGCCGCCGCCCAGGCGGTGGAGACCAGCTCCGGGATCGACAGGCCCGAGGCAAGGATCCTGCCCTTGAGGCCTGAGATGTCCTGTGCGTCGATCAGCTCATGGGTGACTGCCGGCACCGGGTCCTGCCAGATCAGTTCCTCGGCCGGGACCTCCGGGCCGAGATAGCGTGAGCGGGGGCCCATGTCGCGGTGCGTCAGCTTGAACCAAGCCCGTGCGAACGCGTCTGCCAACGCCTCCGGGTTCTCGTGGAAGCGTTTCGAGATCGGCCCATAGATCGGGTCCATCCGGAGTGCGAGGTCCGTGGTCAGCATGATAGGCGCGTGCCGTTTGGACGAATCATGGGCGTCCGGTACAGCGTCCGCTGCGGCCGGATCGGTCGGAACCCATTGCCAGGCTCCGGCCGGGCTTTTCTCGAGATTCCAGTCATAGCGGTACAACGTGTCGAGAAAACTATTGTCCCATTGAATCGGGGTCGGGGTCCATGCCCCTTCCAGTCCGCTGCCAATCTGATCACCACCTTTGCCGCTGCCAAAGCCGCTTTTCCAACCGAGACCCTGCTCCTCAATGGGAGCCGCCTCGGGTTCCGGACCGACCAGCACTGGATCACCCGCGCCGTGACACTTGCCGAACGTGTGCCCACCGGCGATGAGCGCGACCGTTTCCTCATCGTTCATTGCCATGCGTGCGAAGCTCTCACGAATGTCGCGAGCTGCCGCCAGCACATTCGGTTCGCCGTTCGGCCCTTCCGGGTTTACGTAGATCAGACCCATCTGCACGGCGGCGAGCGGGTTTTCCAGTTCCCGGTTGCCGCTGTGGCGCCTGTCGCCAAGCCACTCGCTCTCGGTTCCCCAGTAAATGTCCTCCTCCGGCTCCCAAATGTCCTCCCGCCCGCCGGCGAAGCCGAAAGTGGTAAAGCCCATCGATTCCAGGGCGCAGTTGCCGGCGAGAATCATCAGATCGGCCCAGGAGATCTTATGGCCGTATTTCTGCTTGATCGGCCAGAGCAGCCGGCGCGCCTTGTCGAGATTCACGTTATCGGGCCAGCTGTTGAGCGGCGCCAGGCGTTGGGAGCCGGATCCCGCGCCCCCGCGGCCATCGCCAATGCGATAGGTGCCTGCGCTGTGCCACGCCATCCGGATAAAGAGCGGCCCATAGTGGCCGTAGTCGGCGGGCCACCAGTCCTGCGAGTCGGCCATCAGCGCATAGAGGTCCTTTTTCAGAGTCTTCAGGTCGAGCTTCTTGAATTCCTCGGCGTAGTCGAAGGCCGCGCCCATCGGATTGCTCATGGGACAGTTCTGATGAAGAATCCTGAGGTTCAACTGGTTCGGCCACCAGTCGCGGTTCGACGTGCCGCCACCGGCAATGGGTTTGCCGGATCTGCCCGTAACCGGGCATTTGCTGTTATCATCCATGACGTTTCCTCCTTGCGTTGTATGAAGTGGTGAACTGAATCTGAATAATGCCGGGTTGCGTTGCCCTGATCGCTGCAGACAAGTCCACGAAACGCTGCAAATCTACTCCGCAGTGTCTTTTTGTGCGCGCGCGCCGGGATTTCATGGCCTTCACTTTTTTTGGCAACACTGCATTTTCAGGCCTCCTTGTCTTTTGTTGGCGGTAGATTTATATGTTAAAGTATCGCAAAAGAAATATATATGCATATGATAATATTTCGCAATAAAAGCCCAAAAAAAATTCTCCTTAGCGTTTCGCCCGGCATTTGGGGCAGATACCGAAGAAGTCCAGGCGGTGGTTGATCACTTGAAATCCCGTGGATTTTTCCAGTTCGCGGGTCAGGTCCTGAAACTGCGGGAGTTCCGGATCCAGGATTTTTTTGCATTTCAGGCACACGATGTGCGGGTGGTCATAGGGCTTGTTGCCGTCATAGCGATTGCCGCCTTCGGCGAATCCGAGTTCCAAAACCTCGCCGAGCTCTTTAAGCTTCAGGATGTTGCGGTACACCGTGGCCAGGCTGGTGGTGGGAAACTTTTTACGCACCTTGTCGTAGACCTGCTCGGCCGTGGGGTGCCCCTCGCTGACCGCCAGCACTTTGACAATTTCCAGGCGCTGGGGCGTGAGCCGGAAGTGATGACGGCGCAGGGTCTGAATCATCTGTTCGAGCCTTGGGGATGTTTGTGCCATCTGGACGAATGCGTTAACGGTCGATAAATGGTGGTAAATATTACATGCGAAATATTCGCATGTAATATAAGCCGATTTTTGCAGCTTGTCAAGCGCAACAATCTGAAACCGGCACCGAGCAGCCCGCGATGTCGACGGCCGGTGCACGGCAGCCCGGCCGGGCCGGAGCAAACCGAGCGAAAGGTATTGACACACCCTGCAGGATGTGGATTATCATAAAAGGCTGCTAAATCGTGGCGATTTCGGGTGATGATATCGCCGGCCGACAGGGGAGCCAAAATGAAACTCGATGAAATTCGCCGCAAGATCGACAAGATCGACCGTGAGCTGCTGGTGCTTTTGCAGGAGCGCATGGGGCTGGCGCTGCGGTCCAAAAAGTTTAAAAAAAGCATCAGCGACCCCGCACGCGAAGCCGAACTGCTTTCGCGGGCTGAAAAGCTGAGCCTCGACCTGGTGGAGCGTTCGTTCACGCGCCGTCTGCTGGAAACCATCATTCGGGAGAGCAAGCGCCTGCAGCAGGAAGATCGGCAGCTGGTGGCGTTTCAGGGAGAACACGGCGCCTATGGAGAGGTTGCGGCCCGCAAGCTGGTGCCGTCGGGTGCCTATATCCCATGCCTTGAGTTTGTGGATGTCTTTCGCGGTGTGGAGGCTGGCAATCTCGATCTGGGGGTGGTGCCGGTGGAAAATTCCCTGGAGGGTGCCGTAACCCAGGTCAACGACCTGCTGGCCACCACCGGCCTCAAAATCGTCGGTGAAATCAAGGTGCCCGTCAACCATTGCCTGCTGGCAACGCGCGGCATGCGCTTTCCTGAAATCCGCGTGGTTTACTCCCATCCCCAGGCCCTGGCGCAGTGCCGCAGCTTTTTGATGGAAAATCAATTGGAGCCCTATCCCTTCTATGACACCGCTGGTGCCGCCAAGATGCTGGCCCGGGACAACCCCCGGGCCGCAGCGGCCATCGCCAGTCATTTATGCGCCGACCTCTACGACCTGGAGGTGATACGGGAACAGATCGAGGACGGTGCCTCCAACTCGACGCGCTTTCTGCTGCTGTCCCGCGAGGCTTTCGGCAAGGCGGCCAATAAAACTTCGATTATTTTTGCCGTTCCCCACGAAGCCGGAAAACTCTACGATGTGCTGCGGCTGTTTGCCGAGGCCCATATCAACCTGACGCGCATCGCCTCCATGCCGTTGCGCTCCGATCCGGGAAACTACGGCTTTTTCCTGGATTTTGAAGGTGACAGCCGGGATGCAAAAACCGCTGCGCTGCTCGAAGAGGTCCGGCGGCTGGCCAGCGGCATGAAACTTCTTGGAAGTTACCCGGCTGCTTAAAAAGAAGTCAGCATGAAAGGCGATCCAGATCCCTGCCGCGGGGCGTTCAGGCGGCTTGTCGGGAAGTTTTACTGCCGCAGCGTTCGCCGGTGGGCACTTTCAGAATTTTTTCCAGGTGCCGGGCGTCGCGGGTGATACGCTCGGCAGCGGCCAGGGACTGCCGCACCCATGCCAGCGCTTGGGCTACCAGGGGACGGTCCGCGGTCTCGGCCAGGCGATAGTATGTCCAGCGGCCGCTTTTGCGGCCCTCGACCAGGTGTGCCTGGCGCAGGATGGACATGTGCTTGGATACGGTGGAGGGCGCCAGCGCCAGCAGTTCGGTGATCTGGCAGAGGCACAGTTCCTGATCCGTAAGCGCCATCAGCGCCCGCAGGCGGTTTTCGTCGGAAAGGGCTTTGGCCGTGGCGATGAACGTGCGCATGCTTCACTCCTTCGATATATGGTCATATAACGAACTATAGACTCAGGCACCGAAGCTGTCAACGCGCTTTTAAAAAAGCAGACTTGCCAAAATACCGTTGAGGCTATAAAAGCAGCGGAGCTTTGGAAAGACCGCCTGAAAAGCGGCTGCCAAAAGGAGCGTGAAATCCATGAAACGCGACGAGATGATCGAGCGGGCAGCGTCCGGCCGCAAGTGGGACCTTCTGATCATCGGCGGCGGGGCCACGGGACTGGGAACCGCGATCGAATCGGCTTCCAGGGGGTACGAAACGCTGCTCATCGAGCAGGGGGACTTTTCACAGGGAACCTCCAGCCGCAGCACCAAGCTGGTCCATGGAGGCGTGCGCTACCTGCAACAGGGAAACGTGTCGCTGGTGCTCGAAGCGCTGAAAGAGCGCGGCCGGATGCGCCGCAACGCACCGCACCTGGTGCACAACCTGCCGTTCGTGGTACCCAACTACGACTGGTGGGAAGGCCCTTTTTACGGCATCGGTTTGAAGCTCTACGACATGCTGGCCGGGAAGCACGGCTTCGGTCGCTCGAAAAGCCTGTCGCGGGAAAAAACACTCGAACGCCTGCCCACCATCGAAACCCGGGGCCTGCGCGGTGGCGTGATATACTACGACGGGCAGTTCGACGATGCCCGCCTGGCTATTCATATGGCACTGACGGCCGCTGATCAGGGAGCCGCGCTGGTTAACTACATAAAAGCCGTGGCGTTGGTCAAAAAAAACGGCGTTGTGGCTGGTGTGCACGCTGCAGATCTGGAAACCGGTAAAAAATACACGCTGCACGCCAAGGCGGTGATCAACGCCACCGGCGTCTTTGCCGATGCTGTCCGGCGCATGGACGACCCCGCAGCCGCAGACATGATTGCGCCCAGTCAGGGTGTTCACATTGTGCTGGACCGTTCTTTTTTGCCCGGCGACACGGCGATCCTGGTGCCGCACACCGACGACGGGCGCGTGCTGTTCGCCATCCCCTGGCACGGGCGCGTGGTCGTGGGTACCACCGATACGCCGGTCAAACGGGTGTTGCTGGAACCCTGTCCACTGGCCTCGGAAGTGGAATTTTTGCTGGAGCATGCGGCCCGCTATCTCACCAAAGACCCGGCCAAAAGCGATATTCTGAGCGCTTTTGCCGGCCTGCGGCCGCTGGTCAGCACGCCGGAAGCACAGAACACAGCCGCAATTTCGCGGGACCACACTATCCACATCTCCAACTCGGGGCTTTTGACCATCGCCGGCGGCAAGTGGACAACTTACCGCAAAATGGCCGAAGACGCCGTGGACCAGGCCGCCGTGCTGGCCCAGCTTGAGGAGCGTCCGTCGGTCACGCAAACGCTGAACATCCACGGTTTCCATCAGCATGCCGACCGTTTCGGCAGCCTTCAGGTCTACGGGTCGGATGTTTATGGACTGCGCAAAATTGCTGCCGCGGACCCGCTGCTGGCCCAGACGTTGCATCCCAAGTTGTCCATCACGGGTGCCGAAGTGGTTTGGGCGGTGCGCCATGAAATGGCCCGCAGGGTGGAAGACGTGCTGGCGCGGCGTACGCGTGCGCTGCTGCTGGATGCCGCCGCCAGTATGGAAATCGCGCCGCAGGTGGCGCAGCTGATGGCGCGGGAGATGCAGCGCAACGGTGACTGGCAAAGGGCCCAGGTCGCGGATTACCTGCAGCTCGCCGCCGGTTACCTGCCCGCCGGCATCTGCCGGACCGAGGATGAAGCCTGCCGTGAACCGGGGCAGAGAATCCGGACTGTGCAAAACCCCCTCCGTTAGCGGAAAGACGTTTTGTCAAACAGCACGGCAATGCGGCCGGCCGCATGCAATAATTCCTCCAGACGAAAGGGCCTTACCCGTTTGCCGCGCCGGTACACCAGCAGCAGGTCTTCAGCACCTTCCAGAAACCCGCCCTTGTGCTGTGAAAAGTACCGGATGATGTCATCGCCCAGATGAGAAAGAATGGTATGCGGCGCTTCAGGCATCCGGCCGTGATCCTGTGGCGCCTGAGCATAGCAAGATGCACTTACCGTCCGGGGCGGCTTGCGAATTGAGTTTTGGAAGGCACCATCGGAAGCCTTGTAAAGGCGGCGTTTCTCAAATGACGGCTTTCGAGAGAGCCCTTGACCCGGTCCGGGTCCTGTGGTGTGGGGCTATCAG
>Ga0256841_1001298_pt1 | contig 22135 bp, 12 predicted proteins | sample 356308metaG_FD_185971 | JGI IMG/M metagenome (GOLD analysis project Ga0256841, IMG submission 185971) | Hydrothermal vent microbial communities from Mid Atlantic Ridge, Atlantic Ocean - 356-308 | ecosystem: Environmental > Aquatic > Marine > Hydrothermal vents | place: Atlantic Ocean: Mid... | reverse complement strand
GTCCACCCAATAGAAGGTACTCATCAGGTTTTGCGGGACGAGTTTTTTGCTCCCATCCAACTCCTTTCTCGGCAAGAGGACGGGCGTGTACCCGGCAACCAATGTCCTGGGATCCTTAGGGTCCCCCTCCACACCCCGGTAAACCACCCGGGCTCCTCCATTCGGACCCAAAAGAGTCCAATCGGTCTGTTGCCGCGTGGGCGCATAGAGCTTGGGAATGTGACAGGCTTCGCATTGCATAGCCGAGAAGTGTCGCTTCGGATAAGGAAGGAAGTCATGCGTTTCCTCTGCCTTGTGGCAACTTTCGCAGCGGCGCATGGTCCCATCCAAATCTCTTGCCAGTTGCGACTGGGAGACATGCCCTTTGGCAAAATCATGACTGGGTGTCCTGAGAAACTCTTTAAGATCCAAACGCCGGGGTTCAACTGCCAGGTGTTTGGGGCGGGTTTCCTTATTCTCCCGATAGTTCGCCGGATTGTTCAGGGACCCATGACAGGAAGCGCATTCGAGTAAGCGTTCGGCGTGAACATCCCAGGGACGACTGAGCTTGTCCTTTCCTTTGATGTTCATTCCAGAAATCCGGATTCGGTCGCTTGAAAAAAGAACACCTGTCGTTTCCGTTTCGGGATTGGATGCGCTGGGAGGGAAAAAGAAGGGATCCCCACGCTTTGAGCGAACCGCCCCATGGCATTGTCCGCAGTTGCCGCTCCTGGGGAGCCCAAGCCTCAGGCCTTCGGCTTCAACTGCATCATCCTTATTGAAAGCATCCTTATTCCATTTCCATGTTTTCCCATCGTTAAAGACAAGGGCCGTCTTCCCAAGGGTCGCCATGGGAACCCAATCGAACTTCCCTTCAGACAAAACAGCTTTCCGGGACTCCCAATCCGGATGAGGAAGATGGCAGAGAAAGCAATTCATTTCCGTGGTCCCCGATGTGGAACCAACTCTCTTCTCTCCCGGGAGAATCTTTTCGCTGAATCCACCACCAATGTGCCGAACCCCTTTGGTCCGCATCCAAGCGACAAGAGCTTCTCTACTTCCTTTTCCCGGAACGAAATCGTCATAGGTTAAGGGATCGAATCGCTCCGCCCGGTCCGCCTCGCTGCCAAGAGAAACATGGTAGCTGTGAGAGGCAATGTAGTTTGTGTCGTGACACTCTCCGCAGGTCTTCTTGAGTGAGAGGGGTTTGCCGGTTTTAAGAACCGAGGTGCCCGAGCTATCCAAGAAAGGAACAGGCGGATGTTTCAAGGCATCCTGCCCCGAGCTTGTCCCCATCAAGCAACCGAAAAGAATTGGAACGCTTAGAATCGTGGTTGCTTTCATGACTCACCTCTCTTCCTTTGGAGTGGACTGCAAAAGACCGTTTTGCTTCCGGCCTCCTCGGCGTGAGGGGTCGTCGCCGTATCCCAGCGCCTTCCAATTCATGCGCCCCCCCTCAGCATGGCAATCGGCACACTGGAGTGCGCGCGCTTTGGGGGCGACCATGTGTGAAAGAGGCCAATACATGGCCGTTTTGGCCCAGCCATAGCTCCCGCTATAGGGAAGGCCCGTGGTAGGTTCCGCAAGGCGGAGAGCCTTATCCCAATTGAACTCCGTCCAATAGCCTCCTTTCCCAACTGTCTTGGGAATCAAGAGGATGTTGTTCTTGCTGTCATAAACCTGCTTGCCACGATGCACTTTGAAGGGCCAGATCTTTGCTGTGGGATCATGGATATCTCCACGCGGAGGATTGAGCTCGGTGACCGCCTTGGGATCGATCTTATCCCCTTTCAAATAGCGATTTGCAGTTCCGTTGTACCACCGATACTCGGGCACAACTTTACGTGCGTATTTGAAACGTCCCTTAATTTTCATATAAACGTGTTTGTCTTTGATGGGTAAATCTTGCCCCGCTTGGGACCAATCCCAATACATCTTGGTCGGTTCGCGGACCGCAAATTCGGGGATATGGCAGGTCTGACAAGCAATCGTCTCAACATGTGCATTGAGGCGTTCATTCGTATGGGGAGCTTGGTCATGGCAATCGGTGCAAGAGATCCCCTCCTGGTCATTGACACTCACACTGGGGGACCGCCCGTGGATTTCGTGTTTCTCGGTTCGATGGCAATCCACGCATTGGAAATCTCTTCCCCCCATGTGGACATCAATATCCTTGGTGGGGAAATACATGGTTTGGTCCAGATCTCCATGCTTTACAGCGTCCCCGCCTCCCCCATTAAAATGGCAAATGCCACAGTTTGTTCGGCTGGGACGGCCCACACTCTTGGCCGAAGCAAGTAGGTCCACACCCTTAGCGGGATCCCCTGCAAATCCTTTGATGTACTGCCCACTCTGGTCATGGCAAACAAGGCAATCAATGTGCGTGGGGTCTTTGAAATCAAAACTTTGATCTTTCCAGCCATAGCCAGCATGGCAAGAAGTGCATTTTGGCCAGTTGGTTTGCACACTGATACAGAAGTTATTGATGAGGTTCTTTTTCCCAATCTCAAAAGTCCCCTTGTGCCCAGGGACGTGGACGGGGTCTCCTTCCCACCTCCAGTGCTGGGTTTTCATGAAATCCTTCGCCTCCTTTTCGTGGCATTTGAGGCAAGATTTCGTCACCGAAGGCCCATCTTTGAAGGACTCGGTGAAAAATTTGGAATGATCCACGTGCGCCTTAGGTTTTGGCATGCGGCTCAGGGCCGGGCTCTTCTTTTCGACGACAGGGCTCTGCAGTCGAACGAGAACTGTTGTCCCGAACAAAACGCCAAAGACGGTGAAGATCAAGAGAAGGTAGTGCTTGATATTCATTTTCCACTTCGGGGTTGCAAAACCGGAAGGAAGCTCTCCAGACAAAGTTCTGGAACAAAACCCCGGTTTTCGGTTGAGCCGACTCGGGACCGAGCAGGAGAGGGCTCCTTGACTTGGCTCTGCTTAGCACAGTTCAGAGAGGTAACAAGAGACGCGGATCACTAAGCAGTGTAGTAACTTGTCGCAGGGATTGTTGTAGAAGCCAAGCTCATTTCCCACAAGGCCTTAAGTAATAGTCTCTTTAAAAGGGACAGCCATTCCCCCCTGCGTTTCTCTGACGCAGGGGGCCTGTTCCGGCTAACATGACCCCATGCCCTTATCTCCATTCCTTCCCCCAATTCAATCTTGGTTTGAGACCCATTTGGGGACACCCACTGATGCGCAAGCTCGTGGATGGAAGGCCATAAGGTCCGGTCGGAATTGCCTGATTGCAGCCCCGACAGGTTCGGGGAAGACCTTGGCTGCCTTTTTGTGGTCGATTCACCAGCTTGCTGCCCAGGGGGCGAATCTCAGAGACCGTTGTGAGGTTGTCTATATTTCTCCCCTCAAGGCTTTGGGGAACGACATTCAAAAAAACCTGCAATTGCCTCTGGAGGGAATCAGGGAGGGAAACTTTGCCATCCCCGAAATCCGCGTCGCAGTCCGGAGCGGAGATACAACGCAGAGCGAGCGAGCCTCCATGCTGCGAAAACCTCCACACATTCTGGTGACCACCCCAGAATCTCTCTACCTCCTGCTGACCAGCAACAAGGGAAGGGAGATGTTGTCCGGGGTCAAAACCGTCATCGTGGATGAGATCCATGCCCTCTGTTCCAACAAGAGGGGGACTCACCTTTCCCTTTCGCTTGAACGACTCGCCGCCCTCGGAGGAGAATTCCAACGGATCGGGCTCTCAGCAACCCAGAAACCCATCGCAAAGGTTGCACAGTTTTTGGTCGGGGTGGAGAGAGAGTGCGAAATCATCGACACGGGACATCTTCGGAATTTAGATGTGGCGATTTCGCTTCCCCCATCCAGCCTGCAAACTGTGTGTTCCCATGAGGTCTGGGACGAAATCTACGAGCAAATCGTGGAAATGATTGTCGCACACCGAACGACCCTGATCTTTGTCAACACGCGACGCTTTGCCGAACGGATTGCAGCCCGTCTCTCGGAGACCTTGGAGGAACACTACAATCAAACAGAAGATGGGTCTGAGCCGGAAAGGGTCATCAAGGGCGATGACTTGGTGACGAGCCATCACGGAAGCCTCTCCAAGCAACATCGTTTGGACGCTGAAAACCGGTTGAAAGAAGGCAAGCTCAAGGCACTGGTGGCGACGGCATCTCTCGAACTTGGGATTGACATCGGCGATGTGGACCTTGTGATCCAGGTGGGGGCCACACCATCCATCGCGACCTTCTTGCAACGCGTGGGGCGCGCGGGACATGGGGTCGGAAGAACCCCCAAGGGCCGATTGATCCCATTAACCCAAGATGAGCTCGTCTGTGCTGCAGGACTCTTGTGGGCCATTCATCAGGGCAGCCTGGATGCCATCGAGATCCCGGCGAAGCCTCTGGATGTCCTGGCGCAACAATGTGTGGCTGCCTGCGTCCCGGAGGTTTGGGACCAAGGAACCCTATTCCAGACCATGAGGCGCGCTTGGCCCTATCGGGATCTTACGAGAAAGGACTTCGACTCTGTCATCAAGCTCCACACGGAAGGTCGGTTGGCCCTCCTGCATCGCGACGAAGTCTATGGACGCCTCATGGCCACCAAGCGAGCCCGGATGACAGCTCTGCTCAACGGGGGTGTCATCCCTGACACGGGTGAATATCGGGTTGTCGCCGAACCGGGGGGACATTTTGTGGGCTCTGTGGACGAGGATTTTGCGATCGAATCGAGCCGAGGGGACATTCTGCAGCTTGGAAATATGTCATGGCGGATTCTTCGGGTTGAGACGGGCGTCCTGCGGGTGGCGGACGCGCATGGGGCGCCACCTACAATTCCGTTTTGGTTTGGCGAAGCGCCGGCACGGACGATCGAGCTATCGGCGGCTGTCTGTGAAATTCGTGAGAAGGGACATGACAAGGCTTGGTTGGAGGCCAATGTGCCCGGATTGCCAAGGGAAGGTCGAGCGCAAATCGCTGAGTATTTGGCTGCGGGCAAAAAAGCTCTGGGGGCCGTCCCGACACAGGACAGGATCATCGCCGAACGGTTTTTCGATGAAAGCGGAGGGATGCAGTTGGTGCTTCATGCCCCTTTTGGGGGGAGGGTCAACCGCGCCTTGGGACTTGCGATTCGCAAGCGTTTTTGCAGGGGCTTCGGTTTCGAACTTCAGGCCGCTGCCAACGAAGAAGCGATCGTTCTCTCACTCGGAACGGTTCAAAGTTTCGAACTGCCGGACATCTTCGAATTCTTGCACAAAGAAACGGCGCGGCATGTGCTGACACAAGCGCTTTTGGATCGCCCCCTTTTCCTCAATCGCTGGCGATGGAACCTTACACGCGCCCTCCTTCTCAAACGCATGGACGCCGGCAAGAAGGTCCCTCTGCCCATTCAGCGATTTCGCGCGGAGGACATGTTGGCCAAGGCTTTTCCTTCGCTCCTTGCCTGTCCCGAAAACCTACCCGGGGGAGATCTCGAGGTCCCGGAGGATCATCCCATTGTGAATCAAAGCATCCATGACGCCTTAACGGAGGCCATGGATGTGGAGCGCTTCTTGGAACTGGTCGCTCGGATTCGAGAAGATCGGATCGAGAAGCTGGCGGTGGACACGGTGGAACCCTCCCCCTTCGCCCGGGGGATCCTCAATGCTGCGCCCTATGCTTTCTTGGATGACGCCCCTTTGGAAGAACGGAGAACCCAAGCGGTGATTCAGCGTCGAGGTTTGGATGTCAAAACGGCTGATGACCTTGGATCCCTTGATCCCGAGGCTATCGCCAGAGTGCGGGCGGAAGCTTGGCCTTCGCCTCAAAGCGAAGAAGAAGTACATGAAGCTCTCTGCTGGATGGGTTTCGTCCGAGCGGACGAAGCCCCCGACTGGTTCCCCTGGCTCGAAGATTTGGTAAGCGCTGGTCGAGTAGAACGGGAAGGGGATCGTTTTTTTGCCGTCGAGGCAAGCAGGGATCCCCTCGACATACTACGGGGGAGGCTCGAAGCTTTGGGGCCAGTACACGACGATCACCCTTTGCTCCTTCGACTTCAGGCAGAGGGTGAAGTCCTTCGGGTTCGCTTCGAAAACAAGGATGGCTGGTGCAACCGCCGCCTGTTGGCTCGGATCCGCCGCTATACCCTCGACCGACTTCGCGGCCAAATCCAACCCGTCAGCGCAGCGGTTTTTCTACACTTTCTCACCCACTGGCAACACAGCAAGGGAAGCAGCAGACTCGTGGGACCCGAAGGTCTCCGCAAGGTCATCCAACAACTCCAAGGCTTCCAGGCTCCCGCAGCTCAGTGGGAAGCCTCCATCCTAAAAGCCCGAGTGCATGGGTATCGACGCGAGTGGCTCGACCAACTCACCTTCACGGGCGAGATCGCGTGGGGGCGCTTTTTCGGAAGCGGCAAGAGCCCAATCCGCAGCACCCCAATCACGATTCTTCCCTATGCCCGCAAAGACCTTTGGCTGGGCGCCCGCCGTGCCCAATCCAAAAAGCAAAGGGATCTCTCGGCAAACAGCCAGGATCTTTTAACCCTTCTGAAAACCCATGGAGCCCTCTTTATCCAAGAGATTCAAAAGCGCCTGGGACTTCTCCCCATTCAGGTCGAACAACACTTGGGTGAACTCATTGCCCAAGGCTTCATCACCTGTGACAGCTTCAATGCTCTCCGACAGCTCCTTGTCCCGGTAAGTCGCAGGCGCGGCCCCCTCCGCGCAACCGGACGTTGGTCGCTTCTTCTCAACACACTTGAAGAGGAAACAGGCTCTGATTCCCACCCCGAACAAGAGCTCCAAAGGCTCGACAGCATCGCTCGCGCCCTCCTCGACCGTTGGGGAATCGTTTTCCGGAAGGTTCTTCTCCGCGAATCTCTCCCGCTTCGTTGGGGCGATCTCCTCCGCCGTTACCGCCGCCTCGAACTCCGTGGGGAAATCCGCGGCGGACGCTTCGTTGATGGCTTCGACGGAGAGCAGTTCGCCCTCAGCGAAGCTGTCACGGCCTTACGTAGGTTCCGGAGGGAACAGCCCTGCGGGGAACAAGGAAACGGAAAGGCTCTTCCCCTCCTCCAAGTCCCCGCCGCGGACCCTCTCAATCTCCGAGGGATCCTCACTCCCGACAAAAGGGTGTCCCCTCTTGGCCGGGGAGTTGTGGACTTGCTGGGGTAGGAGGGGCACCCTTTTGTGAGCGTCCCCCCTATTTGTGATTTGTGGAAACCCTCTTATTTGTGATAACCCCAATTATGCCAGCTACCGAAAATACGCCCTTTGGGGCTAATCGTAAGAGCCTCAAAATAAAGGGGTAACTTGTCCAAAGCTGCGAGGTTTGGCATCGTAAACGAGAGCTTGTTCATACCGTTTGCATCCAATGCTCCCGAATAAACGACCAGAGTCGATGCAACGTCAAGGGCAAAGACCCCTCCATAACCGGGAACCCGGACCGCCCTGGGAAGAAGTTTGGGAGCGGCAAAAACCACAAACAGCGCCTTCGGATTTCCTCCGACTTCCCAGGTGTTGGTCCCTCCAAGCTTGCGATCCCCCCGAACACAGAATGTGGGGCCTGCGACGAATTGCAGCTTAATGTTGTCTATATATTGCCTGGGAGTGGAACCGCTAAAGATGTACCTGGGGCGAGAAATCTCGACCTGGAAGGTGGAGGGGCCACCCTTGGTGAGAGTAAACCGTGCGCACAGGCGGTCCCGGGAAGTCGTCCCTCCTTGGAATCGACCAAAGTCCCGCTTGGCTACAGATTTCCCTCCAAACTTTATTTCAAAGATCCCCGCCTGACCATTTGAAATCTTTCCGGAGATTGCGACATCCATCACAACCTCGTAGGTCACCCCTGGAATCGCCAGGATGGTTTGCTTGAGAATGTAGGGAGCATGCGGAGGTCTGAATTTGGTTCCCCCGGCATTGACGGCGAAGGAAGCACTTGTTTTGAGGCCGTCGGTCATAAATTTTTCGACCTTGGGAGTGCCTCCCGGTCCACTCCCCGCCCAACCCTTTAGGCCATTGGAGAAGTCGCCATTGACCACCCAATTCTTTTGGGCGGCTAAGGGAGTAACGAGAAGAAAAGCGAGAGAAAGAAGTGAAAAACGCATAGAAACTCCTAAGCCAAGATGAGAAAGGAACTGGAGAAAAAAGAATGATGATTTGAAGAGAATTTCTGGATCAAATCCGGGGATGGAAGATCGGGAAAAACTGGAAGAATTCTACTCTTAATCGGCCCTTCCAACGAGCCCCGAATGGGCGCGACTTCAAAAACAAGAACGATAGAATCTGACATGCGCAAGAAAGCCTTACTACCCTTCATTCTCCTTTCAACTCTTCTCGGTTCTTGTTTCCGAGTAAGCCCCACTGGACCCCGTGAATCCCTTGAAGCAACCAAGTGGAACACCAAGAAACTCGCTCCCGGGCTCTCCCTTAAACAACACCATTTTATGAATTATGAGGGACACCCTCAGTTCATGGCTTTCCTGGAAGTCGATCCAAGGAAGATCTCCCTGCGTCTTGTAAAAGCAAAGGGTCTTCAGCGCACAAGTGCTCTTGCCAAAAAAGCCAAGGCGCTTGCCGCGGTCAACGGAGGCTACTTCCGTAAAGATGGAACCGCAGTAGGCTCTCTCGTCATTAAGGGTAAAGACCTCGGCCTCCGCGCCCTCAAAATGGCCACAGCCCTCAGCTTTTCCAAAGGCCCAAAGGGGACACCCATGGTTATCTCCATCTCGGGAGGGCGAGCCAAAAAGGCCCAAGTCCAGGCCCAACAATGGATTCTGGCGGCAGGACCCCGATTGCTGGAAAAGGGGAGGGTGCGGATCGACAAGGGTTTTGCCCATGCGCCCCATCGTCATCCAAGGACCGCGGCGGGGATCACGGCAAAGGGGAAACTTCTCCTCCTCGTTGTTGACGGCCGAAATCCAAAATCCCACGGACTCACCTGCCCCGAGCTGGCGAGTTTGATGAAAAAGTTGGGTTGTGTCTCTGCCATCAACCTGGATGGAGGAGGGTCAACGACTCTTTATGCATTAGGGGTGGGGAAGACTGGGGTGGTCAACCATCCCAGCGATAACCACCTTTTTGATGAAGCCGGAGAACGACGAGTTGGGAATGCTCTGCTCCTTTTTAAGCGCAAACCATAGACCCGCGTGTGAATCAGGGAGGAGCACCCGAGTTTCGAAAAAGGGGGCTAAGTTTGCAATTCCCCCACGAGGAATCGCCAAACAAAACCGAGTTCCTTTTCCATCTGGGGGATCGTATATGTCTCAATCTCCAGAACCGTCCCTTGAGGCAATTCTCCTCGTTGGACTATCCGGAGAAAATCCAAAACCTGCTCCTGGGTCGTGAAAAGAGGACCTTGACGATCCAAGTGAATGGGACTGTGAAAATGAGAACGCAGCTCCTCTCCCGCCTGCATTTCCAGATGGGGAAGGGCTGGATCATCCAAGTCCAAAAACGGCCCCGCCCGCCCGCTTGAAAGCCAAGTTTGATGCAGATAAACCGGCTCGGCCCAGTTCAGGAGCGACTTCGCACCTTCAGTATCTCTGGCGACAAGGGCTGCACTGAGCTGAACTTTTGGGACATTCCAGCCATGACCTAGGGCCGATCTCAGGCCCAGGACAGGGTTCTCCCCAACGACGGCAGCGTGGCAAAGATCCAAGCAAATCCCAACATGGCGGCGCAAGGTAGACTCGGCCCCGACCCGAGCGGCGGCGGGTGCAGCCTCGCCTTCCAACCAAGAAAGGGTGTCCCCCAAGCTCTCGAGCAGGCACCAGGGCTCTGGTTCGAGGGCCACCTGGATCTGGACAGCTGTGTTTTTTTCGATTTCGGCGAGCCCCAGAGCCAAACGAAGGATGTTTGCTCGATGTTCTTCCTGAGCTTCGGCCCTTCGTCCGCGCCCCCGAAAGCCGAGGGGGAGGCTGCTGATCACACCACTTTGGATTCCAAAGGCCTGGAGCAACTCAGCCTGTAGGGAAGCACAAGTAAGGGTATAGGCCAATCGTGCCGAGCTCTCCCAGCTGGGTTCATAAACCCTTTCTTTGACCGGCTCTCCATGAAATCGAGCCATGGGGAAGGCATTGAGAGAGCGAGGGGCAAGACCCAGAGAAAGGCAGAGATCACGATGCGAAACAAGGGTGTCCCCCTTGCTCAGTTCAGTCACGACATCCTGGGGCCACCAGGCGCCGAAACAGAGGGGGCCTTCTCCAAGGACCCGGCGAAGCACGGGGCCAACCCTTTCCCGGAGGACCCGCTCCGACTCAGCGAGGTCCCCGGCAGGATGGGCATTGGCGCAATAAGTCAGGGGATATGCCCCCATCGCACCCAAACTCGAAGCATTCATTCTCCCATTCTGCCCGAAGGGACACCCTTTTGCTTTCTTTTCCGGCCCTTCCCATGGATATCCCCGTAGTCCCTTCGATGCTTTTAGGCGCGGATCCCTCAGTAGAAAGGGGGGCACTTCCCAGCCTGTTTTGGCCAAATGCCAGCCGCGGTTCCCAGGAGGGGATGCTTTGAAACACGTAATCGCTGCAAGCCTTGTATCCAGCTTAGTGTTTGGATTCTTTAGAGATGCGGGGGCCCAGGACCAGATCCTGAACATCCAAAATCTTTCACCCGAAGCAAGGGTCGAATGGATCCGTGCTTCGGTCCCCTTTCCTCGAGGCCGAACAAAAGACCCATCCAACCTTCACGTCCAAGGTCGTCCAACCTATTGGCGCATCCTCCAACGGTGGCCCGATGGAACAGTCCGGATCGGACAAGCTCAATTCCTGGACGGGCTTCAAGGTTACGAGGCCAAAAAGTTGAAGGTCACGACTGGTCCTTTCCCCCTAGGTCCATTCAAGCTCCACCCCGCGATATCCAGGTCCCTCCCTCATTTTGGAATTGTCACCTCAGTTCAGGACATCCAAGGCCGACCCTACTTCGCCAAGTTCCTTCCCCTTTACCAAAAGGATTTCAAAGTCCTCGAATCCAGCCCCGCGATGATTTCGCTGCGATCCAGGCACTACCATTTTGCCGAGGGTCCAGGTGGACTCGGCCGCGATCTTTTGAGTCAAACCATTTACATGACTCTCTTCAGCAAAATGCCTATCGCTGTGGTCGATCTGGTCATCGCCAACGATTACAAGGGCGCTGATCATCCTCCGACCACAAATCCCAATGACCAGGCTTTGGGAGACATCGGATTCCAATCCGTGGATCTGGCTGTTTTGGGAGCGAGAGCCCTCGTTCGCTTCTCGAAAAAAAACCTGATCTCCCCCCCCCTCATGGACCGCTTCGGAGACCCATCTTCATGGACAAGGCTGCTCTCAAAGAGTTACTTTGGAGATGGACAAGGCAAACGTTGGCGGCTCATTCTTCTCTTCGATGATCCCTCCATGACCAACGCCGAACGAACCACCTGGCAAGGTATTGCCAAGTCGATGGAAGGGAGCTCCGTGATTCCCATCGCAGACCTCGCTTCCTGGCAAAGAAGCTATGCTCTGGGACTCCACGGAGGTCCGGTCCGAGGCCCTAAAAACGGGAGGACTCTGGTAACTCGAGAGTACAACTCTTGGAAAAACAAAAACCACTTTGGCCCCTTCGGGGGCTGGGGAGACCTCAAAGAGAGCTACGTGACCGGAACTCCGCGCAACGGCCCCATGACTGAACTCATCGCCCATGCAGCCCAAACCGGTCTCTGCCTTCCACTCGAACAACTCGAGGGGAAAGCTTGGCAACAGACTCTCCGCCCCTATCACCTCTGGGGTCTTACCGTAAAGGAAAAGGATGACATCTATATGATCGACGGGCTCCCATTCCACATCAACGGAGGGCGCCGCACCAGCCAAGAAACTCTCGGGCGACTCAGCATCTTCAAAGCGGATCCTTGGAAAAGCTTCCGGATAGGAGTTCCCCTCGACAAGAACCACGGATGGAACGCCTATGACCTGGAACACTTCAGCATCGACATCCTGTATGACTATTGGACTCTCACCGGCGATCCCCGAACTTATGACGAGATTGTCAATATGAGTGAGGACATTCTTGCCGGGACTCGCAACTTCAAATACTTTACCGGTAAAGAAGTCCTTGCGGCCAGGGCAGAAGGCTGGATTGCACAAGCCCTGGTAAAAGCCTGGCTCGTGACAGGAGAACCCCGTTACCGCCAACACATCCTCAAAAGAATCCACACGATCATTGAACCCAAGCGCCGCAAGGACCATCCCTCTCGAGCACTGGTTTTCCAATACTCTCACGACCAAACCCGCTTTCCCAGGCCTCATCGCTTTTACATGCCTTGGCAACACGCGGCAATCGTTCATGGCTATATGGGAGTGTGGCGCTATTTCGGAGATCAAACCGCCCGAAGAATCGCTCACGACGCCCTCCACGCCACCATCTACGCATGGGTCCGCAACTTCAAAGATCCCAAATACGGCTTGGTACAAGATGGCCTCCGATACTTTGTCCCCGTTTCCTACAAGGGAAAAGCCATCCCCGCCAACTATTGGGACACGACAAAAGGAATCGGAGTCCGCTGGGGAGACAATCCCTTGGGTGGAGCTCACACCTTTTTGGTCGGAGCAATGGACCTTATCCGGGAAGATTCGCCCACCCCATCAGAATACCTGGCAGCAACATACATCCGGAACGCCCTTACCAAGGGGATGAGGAAGGACGAAAAATGGCGCTGGTACCGGTGGACCTTCCTCCGGGAACATCCCTAAAACAGGTTTCATCCCCCCAACGAAGCATTGGAGACTCCCCCCTGCATTCCCAGGGGCTCCTCGGGCTAGGGAAGGTGAGAAAGAATAAAGGGAGAATCTTGGACAAAGGGCTTTTAGGAGAATCTTGCCGAACTCCAGACTTGGGTTACACTTGTAAACCCTTTTTTTCAAATGTCCGACTCAAAGGAGAAGGTCGGCCCCTCCTCCTTGTGTTTTAATTGTAAAAATTCTCCACGCCTTAAATTCTCACAACCTCCAAAGCCTCTTCCTCCCCTTAACCAGTGCTCTTCAATTCTCTCGAATTCCCCGTATTTCTCGCAATTGTCCTGCTTGTTTATTACGCCCTCCAGCTAGGCAAACAACACCGATTGCAGAATCTTTTCCTACTCGGGGCAAGCTACTATTTTTACAGTAGATTCTCCGTCCCCTTCTGCCTCCTGATCCTCCTTTCCACAATTGTGGATTATTATGTCGGGGCAAAGCTCTCGGAGACCCAAGAAAAGAAAAAGCGAAAGGCCCTACTTCTTATCAGCCTCGTCTTCAACCTAGGGATGCTGGGCTTTTTCAAATACTTCAACTTTTTCGCAGAGAACCTCCACGACTTCCTCGCCTTCCTGGGTTTTATCCAAACCGAGCCCTCCTGGGTTTTGAAATTCATCGTCCTTCCAGTGGGGATCTCTTTTTATACCTTCCAGACCCTGAGCTACACCATCGATGTCTATCGAGGACGGTTAAAACCTGTAAACAACTTTCTGGATTTTGCCCTTTTCGTTTCCTTTTTCCCCCAGCTGGTCGCTGGTCCGATCGAGCGAGCAGCCAACCTCCTCCCTCAGATCCTGAAGCCTCGGAACCCCAGTATCAAACAGTTCCAAAGCGGTCTTTTTTTGATTTTGGGGGGACTCTTTAAAAAGATTTTTATCGCGGACCAGATCGCCCGAATTGTGGATCCCCTTTTTCTCCAAGGTGACTCCTACCTAGCAGGCGATGTGGCCACTGCCGCGGTTTTTTTCGGGGTTCAGATTTACGCAGACTTTTCAGGGTATACCGATATTGCAAGAGGAGCAGCCCGCCTCCTGGGTTTTGAACTGATGGAGAACTTCAAAGCCCCATTCTTTGCCCATAATGTCCAAAATTACTGGACCCGTTGGCACATCAGCCTTTCGAGCTGGATCCAAGATTATCTCTACTTCCCCCTCGCCATCCATCCCCGATACGGAAAGATACTAGGGGCAGGTGGGGTTGCCTTCGTCACGATGACCATCATGGGGTTTTGGCACGGACCCCATTGGCAATTCGTCGCTTGGGGTGTCTATATGGGCTTGCTCCTTGTTGCTTACAACAAGCTCCGCCCCTTTCTCTTCAGAAGGACCCGTTTCCAGTCGGTCTGGGCAAAAAAAACATTCTTTTTCAGCAGTATCCTTCTCACTTTTTGCTTGATCATTCTCGGTGAAATTTTCTTTCGTGCCAACAACCTTTCCCAGGCATTCAGCATGCTGGGCGGCTTGTTCAGCAATCCAGGGATCAGCCCAAAAACCCTCATAAACCTCCCCCATGGGCTTGCACTCCTTGGGATCGTTCTCCTCATGGATGTTGGTATCTTCCTAACAAATAATCAAGAAGTCCTCCTTGGCCTTCCTCTCCTTGTACGCCGAACCATCCAATGGAGCATGGGCATCGCCATCCTTGCAGGCTTAATCACAAACGCATCTAAGTTGGGTGTTCCCTTTCAATACTTCCAATTCTAAGAAGCCCCATGATTGAAATCGATCTAAAAGAAAGGGAAGCCTCCCCCCAAACGTCCATGACCCTTATGGAGAGGCTCACTGGCCTCATCATCCTGGTCACTTCCCTTGCACTCCTCAGTGCAAGCATTCTGAGCTTCTACCTTTTGTGGAATCGAACCTGGCCTGTTTCAAAGTGGCCACAACTAAGGTTCTACGAGGCTTTTGGACTCACTCTATTGGCAATCCCCGTTGGGTTCCTTGCTGCACGACAGGCAATCAAGGGATTGTTTCAACCCCAAGGGAAAGCGGAGGGCGATTTCCTGGCGAAAACCTGGGTCATTTTTTTGGCTACCGGCTGGGCTGCATACATCTTTGTTTCGTACAAGTTTATTCTGGCAACCTTCATCATCCTATGGGGGAGCTTTGCTCTTCCCATGAATGCAGCTCTCCTATTCAGAAAGCCACTCGCAGCCTTCTTCAAGCGCCATAGGATTTTCTGGTTGACTTGGGCTCTTCTCTTCAACCTGGCTTTTGGTCTCATCGCAATTGAAGTCGGACTGCATGTCACCCGGTATTTCTCCAATAACATTGTTTTCCTTGATGAGGAATTGGACGAAGAGGATTACATCGAAAGACAAAGGCTCGAACCAGGAACACCCATTTTCGACATTTCTGTGGATAAAAGGGGCTTTTCGGATGTCTTAAAACCTCGAAAAAAGGGGGACATTCTCATTTCTGCGGTGGGGGGCTCCTTTAATGTTCTTGCTGCGCCCCATCCCTACCATTTCACGAGCATCGCAGAAAATCATCTACCAGGAGTACAAATCTACTGCCAAGGGATCCGGGGGATCTGGTTGATTCATTATCCGATTTTGATTCGCAAGGATGTCGTTCCTTTGAACCCTGATGCCATCCTCCTCACATTGTTCGTAACAGGGCTCCTCCCTGAACAAAAGAAAACGCACTACAAACACCCGATCCTAAGAGAGTGGTTTACATTCTCACGGTCCATGATTGTCAATACGATCCCAAGGATCATCACTTTGTTCAAACTCAAGTTTGAGCGGGATCGAAAGCAGAAATTAGAATCCAAGAATCAGGCGCCCCAATCTTCCGAACAAAAAAAACCGAAAGGAAACGAAGGGAAACCTTTAAGCTTAAAAACAATCTTCGGTTTCAACCCATGGCTCTTAAACCCGCTCTTGGAAAAGCCCTGGATGACCAAAGATGCCTATTTAAAACTGGAAACAAGGAGAGCCCTTTCATCCTGCCAAGTGGGGCATTACATCTATGACTGGCTTCGCCCCTTGCTCCTTGACATCAAAAAAGCAGCGGGAGGTATTCCCGTTTTTGCAGTCGTCATCCCAGATGAGTTTCAGGTGGAGGATTCTCTTTGGGAGGAGGTTCAAAAGCGTTTACCAAAAGACCGTAAGTTCCGTCGCTTCTATCCTCAGGAACGGATTCACGCAGCGCTAAAAGAGCTTGGGATTCCCTATGTCGATTGCCTCAAGGCTTTGCGGAGTGGTTCGCCGTACCGAGATGGAAAGCTACATTACTACCTTGCTCGTAATACCCATATCAATATCCGCGGAGCAAGAGTTGTTGGGAAACTACTGACAAAATTCCTTCGGAAACAGCTACACCTAAAGCCCAAAAAGAAAAAACGGAAGGGTTAGAAACAATGCCTCCTCAAGAGCCATCCCCACCAATACCCCAGCAAGCATTTCTCGAGCAACTCTCAAGCCCAGAGGGATCTCCTCTCAAAATCGGTGGATTCGAAGTTAGGGATCTCGCCAAGCGTTTTGGAACGCCTCTCTATCTTTTCGATGCCAATCTGCTCAGGAAGCGCCTGAGCATCGTTCAGAAGGCTCTTGGAGACCGCATTGATGTCCTCTTTGCAGTGAAGGCAAATTCCAATTGGGCCGTGGCCAAAACCTTTGTCCAAGCAGGCGCGGGACTTGAGGTGGCCTCCGCAGGAGAATTGTATCTTGCGGAAAAAAGCGGAGTTTCGAGTTCCCTGGTCCAATTCGCCGGCCCAGGAAAAGGGGAAGAAGATCTCAGGGCTGCCATTCAATTTGGAATCTACTCTCTGAATGCTGAGTCCGCAGCAGAGGTTGAAGCAATTGCGGCAGAGGCACAAAAACAAGGAAAATCGCAAGGGGTCGCAATCAGGGTTAACCCTCCCCAGTCAGTAGGGGGATCCCGAATGCGGATGGGGGGAGGAAGCAAAAAGTTCGGGGTTGATCTCGACCGAGTCCCTTCCCTAATGGAAAGGATCCACAAGGACCCCCACCTCAACCTTCGAGGGCTCCACATTTATGCCGGGACCCAGTGTTTTTCCGCTGAAGCTTGGACTGAAAATGCTGAACGTCTTTTGGGCTGGGCAATGGAAATGGAGAAGGACCTTGGCATCTCCCTTCCTTCTCTCAATTTTGGAGGAGGATTTGGGGTGGCTTATTTCCAGGGAGACCATCCTTTTGATCTTGAGTTGGCAGGGAAAGGTTTGGCAAAGGTGCTTGCAAAAGACCCAACCAAGAACCGGCGCTACTTTGTTGAGTTAGGCCGGTATCTTTGCGCACCAGCAGGGGTCTATATCTGCAAGGTGGTTTATCTCAAGGAATCCCATGGGAAAACCCACGCGATCCTCGATGGTGGAATGCACCAACATAGCGCGGCCGCAGGCATGGGATCGATCCTTCGCCGAGCTTTCCCCATTGTCGCAGTTAAAAACCCCTTTGCCGATGCGGGGCAACCATATACCCTCGGCGGGCCTCTCTGCACCCCTGCCGACGAGTTTGCCTCTGACTACATCCTCCCCCCCTTGGAACAAGGGGACCTCATCGCGATTCTTGGGTCGGGGGGATATGGACTCACCTTCAGCAATCATAGCTTCCTGAGCCACCCGACCCCCGGCGAAGTTCTCATTGAGCAGGGGAGCGCTCATTTAGTCCGTCGTCCCGGAAAGGCCGAAGACATTCTGCGAGATCAACTCCTTCCAGGAGAGGCTTCCGAATGATTGAACGCCTGGAAATAGCTGCAAAGCAAAGCAAAGGGAAACTTGCGATCTCTAATGAACAAGAGGCCCTGTCATTCGAAGATCTCCTTCAAACCGCCACCGAATGGAGAGATCGCCTTGCAAGCTATCCAAAAGGGACAAGGCTGCTCATTTCCTTGCCTGGAGGTCCAGTTTTTTTAGCTGTCCAGCTTGCTGCCATTGACGCTGGATTGATCTTCGCTGCAATCCCCCATGAGACCCCGCCAGAAGGCCAAGCAAAATACTTTGATCTCTTCCAACCAGATCTCGCTCTTGGGCAGGAAGGCCTCAGAGAGATGCGCCCCAAGACACGAGCACCCTTGCCGGAAGAAGCCGCAATGCTGCAATTCACATCGGGTTCGACGGGCCTCCCAAAAGGCATTGTCTTGGGGAAAAAACAGCTACTCGCCAATATCGACCTCAATAAGGCCCATATCCGCCAATCTGCACCGGGTCCTGTCTTCTGCCCCATCCCCCAGTTCCATGCCATGGGGAATGCGGTCGTCTTGGAGTACCTCCTCGAGGGGATTCCGGTCCACACCTCCAACCGTTTCGTTCCGGCCTTTGAGCTGGGACGCATCACAGAATTTGAGTGTACTGCGGTTCTCGCAAGTCCCAACTGGTTTCAACTTCTTCTCAGATTAGGAGCACTCTCAGCCGAGAGACAACCCTCTTTGCGAGCTATGACTTTGGGCACAGCTTCGGTGGATCCGGATTTGGTTGAGAACCTCCGAAAGGCCTTCCCTCATGCAAACATTCATCTTCGGTACGGGCTGAGCGAATCCGTTGGCGCCCTTACCCGGCTTGATCTTGGGCCGGGACAAAGATTAGAGGCTCGCGGCCTTGTCGGGTCCTCTGTTCAAGGTGTTGAGATAGCTTCTCTTCCAGATTTGCAGGCGGAACCGAGCGAACTTCGGGCAAAGAGCCCTTGCGCATGCTTAGGGCAGTTGGTCTCAAAGGACCGATTCGAATCCCTCCAAAACAAAGAAGGCTGGCTTAGCACGGGAGACCTGGGCTCCATGGACGAGCAAGGAAGGATTCATTTACGCGGGCGCTCCAGCAGCTTCTTGAAATCGGCCGGTCATCGGATCGAACCCGGTGAAATCGAAACGGTATTAAGGAGTTTTCCTTCAGTTCTGGAAGCTGTCGTAATTGGAATCCCAGACCCCCTCTTAGGTCAAAAAATAGCTGCAGGCCTAGAAGTAGAGGGGACTCTCAATCCCAAAGACCTAAGGCTCCATTGCAGAAAATTTCTACCGCTCTATAAGATTCCCCAGCTCATCAAAGAAATAACTCCTTTTCCGAGAACCGCCGCCGGAAAACCTGATCTTGCAGGGGTCCGGGCTCTTCTTGAACCGGATGGTTGAACTTACACGTTTCTTTTTTCTTTGTGGCCTCCTCCCTGAGTAGGCCCCTCCTCTGAATGCCTCTATGGAACTCCAAAACCGAATTTCCGAAGTAGTCTCCCGGGTCCTCCTTGAAAGCACTGGTCAGGACCTAAGCTTGACACCAGATCAACCATTGATCCAATCCGGTATTTTGGATTCGCTTAGTATGGTTCAGCTCGTTATCGCGCTTCAAGCAGAGTTCGGGGTGAGCCTGGACATGATGGATCTCAATGAGGAAAACTTCGCAGATGTTCAAAGCATTTGCGCCTTGGTCCAAAGCCGCCAAGCAGGTTGAGAAAGGACTCTCAAACCTGCTTGGTTAGATTTGTTAGTGAATATGGGAAGGGCTGGTCTCCTCTTCCTTTTTCCCCCTTCCTGCAAAAAACCCATAGATCGTAGGAAGCACCAAAAGTGTCAGGAGTGTTGATGTCACCAAACCACCGATGACCACAGTAGCAAGGGGACGTTGGACTTCAGCACCAGCACTGGTCGCCAGAGCCATGGGAACAAAGCCGAGAGAAGCCACCATGGCTGTCATCAAAACGGGACGAAGCCGGATCTGGGCAGCTTGGCTGGCAGCCTGCTTAGGAGGGACACCGCGAGCTCGGAGCTGGACAATGTAGGAGACCAAGACCACACCATTCAAAACCGCAACGCCAAGAAGCGCGATAAACCCCACTCCTCCTGAAATCGAAAAAGGGTATCCACGGAACCAAAGGGCAAAGATTCCACCTGTTACCGCTAAGGGGACATTCAAGAAGATCAACGCGGCAAGAGAAACTGACTGAAAAGTGGAATAAAGAAGAACAAAAATCAAAAGCATCGCAAGAGGAACGAGGAGACCCAAGCGCTTACTGGCAGCTTCAAGGTTTTCAAACTGTCCACCCCATTCAATCCACCAGCCGGTGGGCACTTTGACCTCGGAAGCGACTTTTTTTCGCGCATCGGAAACGGCAGAAGCCAGGTCACGTCCACGCACATTGGCTTCAATTGAGATCCTACGACTGATGTTTTCTCGGCTAATCTGAGCCGGCCCTTCCTCGATGAAGATGTCGGCGATTTGTCCCAAAGGCACGAGAACACGCCCTTGGTCTGAGTCGCCTCCCACTTCCGCGACCTTTAGATCTTCAAGGATATGGAGATTAGAGCGGACAAGGGGATCAAAACGTGCTTGGATGGAAAACCGCTTTTGACCCTCGAGAACATTCCCCAAAGTCTTCCCTCCTATGGTTTCAACAACGTCCAAGACATCATTCACGTTGATTCCCAACCTCGCGATCTCCCTGCGATCAAGACGAATGCGCACAGTAGGAAGCCCTGTGATCTGCTCTGCCTTGACCTCCTCCATCCCCGGAACAGCAGAAACGGCTCGAACAATGTTGTCCGCGACCTCCTTCATCTGCTCAAGCTTGCCTCCGGGAGCAAAGAGTTTCACCGCTACGTCCGAACGGACCCCCGAGATCAACTCGGAAACCCGAAGCTCAATCGGTTGTGAAAAGCTGAAAACAACCCCTGGGACTTCCTTTTCCAAGGTCTCGTTAAGGGCAAAAATCAGTTGTTCCTTTGTTTTAAAACGCCAGGTCTCCTTGGGTTTTAACATGAGATAGGTATCACTGATTTCAACACCCATGGGATCGGTCGCGATTTCCGCTCGCCCTGTTCGGGAGATAATCGTCTTCACCTCGGGAAAAGTCATGACCACCTTTTCTACTTTTGTGCTGATCTCATTCGACTTCTCCAGAGAGATACTCGGAATTCGCCACACCTGTAAGGCGATCGCTCCTTCATCCAAACGAGGTAAGAACTCTGCGCCCAAGAAAGGAGTGATTCCTATAGATAAGAGGAAGACTCCGATCGCAACAGAGACTGTCCGAAGTGGACGATTGATTACATTGGTCAAAATCGGTTGATAGAACTTCTTTGCAAAACGAAAGAGGAATGGCTCTTTCTCCGAAATATTCTTGAGGAAGAGGCTGGCTAGGACCGGCATCAAGGTTAAGGCGCAAATAAGTGAACCGACCAAAGCAAACACCACTGTCAGTGCCATGGGTCCAAACATTTTCCCTTCGATTCCTCTTAAGCCGAGGATCGGGATGTAGACGATCATGATAATCCCGACAGCAAAGACAACGGGCCGGGCCACTTGATGGCAGGATTGGCGCACCTTCTCAAGATGGCTCCCTTTTTCTTTTCGCCGCTTATGGAGAAAACGAACCACGTTTTCTATGAGGACAACCGATCCATCAACAATCAGCCCGAAATCAATCGCTCCCAAGGACATAAGGTTGCCGGACACACCAGCTGCATCCATGGCAATAAAGGCCGCTAACATCGAGAAAGGAATGGCAGAAGCCACGATCAACCCGGCCTTAAAACTCCCAAGAAGAAGGAGGAGGACAACAATCACCAGAAAACCACCCTCTGCCAGGTTTGTCGCAACTGTTTTGATGGTTCTATCCACCAATTCGGTTCGATCATAAAAAGTGTCAATCTCTACACCTTCAGGAAGGTTGGCTTGAATCTCTTTCACCTTTTCATGAACCTTCCTGGAGACCTCCCGAGAATTCGCCCCCATAAGCATCATCACAATTCCGATGACCGCTTCGCCTCGCCCATCCCGAGTCACAGCGCCCTGGCGAATCATGGGAGCAAACTCAACTTTCCCCAGATTCTTAATAAAAACGGGTGTCCCCTCTTCATCATGGGTCACCAGAATATTTCCTAAAGCGTCCAAAGATTCGATGAGCCCTTCACCGCGAATCAGATACTGCTCGTCAGCATGAGCAATGTATCCCCCACCCACATTCCGATTGTTTTTTTCCACAGCTTCAAAAACCTGGGAGAGGGAGATTCCAAGGGCTGTCAGACGGGAAGGATCTATGGTGATTTGGTATGTTTTGAGCTCCCCTCCAAAGGAGTTGACTTCGACGACTCCCTTTACCGATCGCAGCTGAAAGTTGACGACCCAATCAAGAAGGGATCGAAGTTCCATGGGGCTGTAGCCCTCTCCTTTCAGCTCAAACTGGTAGATTTCCCCCAAACCCGTCGAAATAGGCCCCATCTCAGGCTCGCCATAGCCTGATGGAATCCCTTCCTTGGCGCTGTTCAGGCGCTCGGAGACGAGTTGCCTCGCCCAATAGATGTCGGTTCCTTCTTCAAAAACAATCGTAACAACGGAGAGACCGAACTTGGAAACAGAGCGAATTTCCTCCACTTTTGGGAGACCACTCATGGCGGTTTCCACGGGAAAGGTAATAAACCGCTCCATTTCTTGGGGAGCGATACCCGGACTATTCGTGAGGACTTGAACTTGGACGTTTGTCACATCCGGCACGGCGTCAATAGGAATCTCACCCAAGGAA
>Ga0256841_1001297_pt1 | contig 22144 bp, 20 predicted proteins | sample 356308metaG_FD_185971 | JGI IMG/M metagenome (GOLD analysis project Ga0256841, IMG submission 185971) | Hydrothermal vent microbial communities from Mid Atlantic Ridge, Atlantic Ocean - 356-308 | ecosystem: Environmental > Aquatic > Marine > Hydrothermal vents | place: Atlantic Ocean: Mid... | reverse complement strand
CGTTACCCCCAGCGTAACCCTTTGATCCTTGGTTCGTGCTTGGGGTAAAAGAAATTTCACTCCCTTCACACGATCCCTCGGATCAATCACTTACGTACAGCGCAAAAGGCTCAAAAAAATATCGACCCCGCAGACATCGGGAACAACCGCCCCCCCCGCACCCAGGAAGGGGCTGGCGAGGCCCAGGCGTCCGCGACCTTCATCTTCCGAAGTGGCGCAGACGCCTCGAGCCTTACTTTACTTGATCTTCGGATCCAGCTCGCCGGTCTCGTACCGCTTGTACATCACCTCCAGATTGACCGGCTTGATCTTGGAGGCATTGCCGGCGGTGCCGAAGGCCTCGTAGCGATCCCTGCAGATGCCTTTCATGGCGTCGGTGGCGGCCTGAAGGTACTTGCGGGGATCGAAGTTCTTTGGGTTTTCCGTAAGGTGGCGGCGAATGGCGCCAGTGGAGGCCATGCGCAGGTCGGTGTCGATGTTGACCTTGCGCACCCCGTGGCGGATGCCCTCGGCGATCTCTTCCACCGGCACGCCATAGGTCTCGCCCATGTCGCCCCCGTATTCGTTGATGATCTTGAGCCAATCCTGGGGCACCGAGGAGGAACCGTGCATCACCAAGTGGGTGTCGGGGATGCGGGCATGGATCTCCTTGACCCGCTCGATGGCGAGGATGTCGCCGGTGGGCGGACGGGTGAACTTGTAGGCCCCGTGGGAGGTGCCGATGGCGATGGCCAGGGCGTCCACGCCGGTGGCCTTGACGAACTCGGCGGCCTCCTCGGGATCGGTCAGGAGCTGGCTGTGGTCCAGCGTGCCCTCCGCGCCCACACCGTCCTCTTCACCGGCCATGCCGGTCTCCAGGGAACCCAGGCACCCCAGCTCGCCCTCCACGGAGACACCGCAGGCATGGGCCATCTCCACCGTCTTGCGGGTCACCTCCACGTTGTACTCGTAGGTGGACGGGGTCTTGCCGTCTTCCTGCAGGGAACCGTCCATCATCACCGAGGAGAAACCGAGCTGAATGGACCGCTGGCAGATGGCGGGCGAGGTACCATGGTCCTGGTGCATGCAGACCGGGATATCGGGCCATTCCTCGATGGCGGCGATGATGAGGTGACGCAGGAAGGGGGCGCCGGCGTATTTGCGGGCTCCGGCCGAGGCCTGGACGATGACCGGAGAGTCGGTCTCGGCGGCGGCCTCCATGATGGCGCGCATCTGCTCCATGTTGTTGACGTTGAAGGCGGGCACGCCGTAGCCGTTTTCGGCGGCGTGATCGAGCAGCTGACGCAGTGAAATCAGTGCCATTTGGGGTTTCTCCTCGGTTGGTTGAAGCGTTTGGGTATGGGATCAATCCCCGTCGTCCCGGGGAATCAGGTGTTCGCCGACGCGCATGATCTTCATGAGGTTGGTCTGGCCCTCCACCCCCGATTGATCTCCCTTGGAGATGATGACCAGATCGTCTTCACGGACTGCGCCGCGGCGAAACAGTTCTTCGATGACCTCTTCGTTGACCTTGCGATAGTCGGTGCTCACCACATCGAAGCTGACCGGATACACGCCGCGGTACAGGGTCACCTTGCGCCGCGTGGCCACGTGTCGGGTGAGGGCATAGATGGGAATACCGGAACTGATGCGCGACATCCATTTGACGGTCGATCCGGTCTCGGTGAGGGCGGCGATGGCCTTCACCCCCAAGTGGTTGGCGGTGTACATGGCGGCCATGGCGATGGCCTCGTCCACCCGCCCGAAGACCGAGTCCAGCCGATGCGTGGAGGTGGTGGCTAAACGGTCCTTCTCGGCCTCGTGACAGATACCGCCCATGGCTTCCACGGCCCGCGCGGGATATTTGCCGATGGAGGTCTCTGCCGAGAGCATCACCGCGTCGGTCCCGTCCAGGACGGCGTTCGCCACGTCGAACACCTCGGCGCGGGTCGGGACCGGATGAGCGATCATAGACTGCATCATCTGGGTGGCGGTGATGACCACGGAATTGAGGCTCCGGGCCAGCTTGATGATGCGTTTCTGCTCGGCCGGGAGCTTGGCGTCACCGATCTCCACCCCCAGGTCGCCGCGAGCGATCATGACCGCGTCCGAGACCTCGATGATCTCCTTGATGTTGGTCACGGCCTCGGCACGCTCGATCTTGGCGACGATCCCACCCTTGCCACCGGCGGCCCGGAACAGATCACGAGCGAGCCGCACGTCCTCGGCATTGCGCACGAAGGACACCGCCAGATAATCGGCGTCGATCTCGGCACAAAAACGCAGATCCGCCCTGTCCTTGTCTGTAAGGGCCGGTGCCGAGAGGCCCCCACCCAAACGATTGAGGCCCTTGTGATCCGAAAGGGTGCCCCCGGCCAGCACCTTACAACGCACCTCGGACCCCACCACCTCACGCACCCGCAACTGGATCGCCCCGTCGTCGAGCAGGAGGATATCGCCCCGGGCCACGTCTTTGATCAAGTCGCGATAGGTGACGCCCACCCGTTCAAGCGTACCCGCCGTCAGGTCCCAGTCGATGTCGAGGCAGAAAGGCGCCGCGTCCTCCAGCAGCACCGAACCGGTCCTGAAGGCCCCGATGCGGATCTTCGGCCCCTGGAGATCGGCGAGCAGGCCCACTTGCCGGCCGCTCGCCCAGGCCCGGTCGCGCACCCTCTCTGCCCGCCGTCTGTGGGCCTCGTGACTATCGTGGGACAGATTGAGGCGTACCACGTCCACCCCGGCACAGATGAGATCATCCAATACCCGGGGATCGTCCGTGGAAGGACCCAGGGTCGCGACTATCTTGGTGCGTCTTGCCATTTCAGCGCGGCTCGGAATCAAGCGAAGGGGGCCCTGCACAACCTCCTCAGAGAGGGCGCGGGAAATGCCTCATCCCCGGGCACGTTCCTCGAGCATCGCCACGGCCGGCAGCTTCTTGCCCTCCAGGAACTCCAGAAAGGCACCGCCACCGGTCGAGATATAGGAGATCCGCTCGGCCAGACCATATTTGTCCACCGCCGCCAGGGTGTCACCCCCCCCGGCGATGGAAAAGCCGTTGGACTCGGCGATGGCCTCTCCCAGGGCACGGGTGCCGGCGCTGAACTGGTCGAACTCGAACACCCCCACGGGACCGTTCCAGACGATGGTCCCGGCCTTCTTGAGTAGGTCGGCATATTGCGCCGCGGTCTCGGGACCCACGTCGAAGATCATGTCGTCGTCGGCCACCTCGTCCACCCGTTTGGTGAAGGCCTCGGTGCTCTCCGAGAATTCCTTGCCCACCACCACGTCCACCGGTACCGGAATCTCCCCGCCCTTGGCCCGGGCGGCCTCCATCAGACGTTTGGCCTCGTCCACCAGGTCGGGCTCGTACAGGGACTTGCCCACGTTGTGGCCCTGGGCGGCGATGAAGGTATTGGCGATGCCGCCGCCGGGGATGAGTTGGTCCACTACCTTGGAGAGGCTGTCGAGGACGGTGAGCTTGGTGGAGACCTTGGAACCGCCGACGATGGCCACCATGGGCCGGTCGGGATTGTCCAGTGCCTTGCCCAGGGCGTCCAGTTCGGCCGCCAGGAGGGGGCCGGCGCAGGCCACGGGGGCATACTGCCCGGCGCCGTAGGTAGACGCCTGGGCGCGGTGGGCGGTACCGAAAGCATCCATCACATAGACATCACAGAGGGCCGCGTACTTGCGCGCCAGGGTCTCGTCGTTCTTCTTCTCGCCCTTGTTGAAACGCACGTTCTCCAGCATCACCACCTCGCCGTCGGCGAGCTGGGGCGGGTTGTCCAGGTAGTCCTTCAGCAGACGCACCTCCTTGCCCAGCAGTCCCGAGAGGTGCTCGGCCACCGGTTGCATGGAGAACTGAGGGTCGTATTCACCTTCGGTTGGCCGTCCCAGGTGGGACATCAACATCACCCGGGCGCCCGCCTTCATGGCCTGTTCGATGGTGGGCAGACTGGCGCGGATACGCTTGTCGCTGGCGACTTTGCCGTCCTTCACCGGCACGTTCAAGTCTTCGCGAATCAGTACCCGTTTGCCGGCCAGATCCAAGTCGGTCATCTTGAGGATGGACATGGTGGGATTCCTCTAAGGTTTGGAGTTCTGCAAAGCGATCGGTCAAACCGCAGGTTTGACGGATGGCTCTGGGGAGGGAATACGGCCGGGCCAGGGCAAGCCCGGCCGCAGGCTGCCCGTCAGGCGACCACGTGCTCCACCATCCGCAACATGTTACAGGTATAGCCGTACTCGTTGTCGTACCAGGCCACCACTTTGACGAAGGTGGGATCGAGCTGGATACCGGCGCCGGCATCGAAGATGGACGGGGTGCTGCGCCCGCGGAAGTCGGTGGAGACCACCTTGTCCTCGGTGTAGGCCAGCACGCCGGCCAGGCTGCCCTTCTCTGAGGCGCCCTTCATGGCAGCGCAGATGTCGTCGTAACTGGCCTCATTCACCAGCTCACAGGTGAGATCCACCACCGAGACGTCCGAGGTGGGCACCCGGAAGGCCATGCCAGTGAGCTTGCCGTTGAGTTCGGGCAGGACCTTGCCCACGGCCTTGGCGGCACCGGTGGAAGACGGAATGATGTTCTCCAGGATGCCGCGACCGCCACGCCAGTCCTTCATGGAGGGGCCGTCCACGGTCTTCTGGGTGGCGGTGGCCGCATGCACCGTGGTCATCAGCCCGCGCTTGATGCCGAAGTTGTCGTGTAGCACCTTGGCCACCGGCGCGAGACAGTTGGTGGTACAGGAGGCGGCGGAGACGATGGCCTGGCCGGCATACTCATGATGGTTCACGCCGTACACGAACATGGGTGTGGCGTCCTTGGAGGGGGCGCTCTGCACCACCTTCCGGGCGCCGGCGTCGAGGTGTTTCTGGCAGGTCTCTCCGGTGAGGAAGAAGCCGGTACACTCGATCACCACGTCCACGTCGATGTCGCCCCATTTCAGGGCGGACGGGTCGCGCTCAGCGGTGACCCGGATGGTCTTGCCGTCCACCACCAGATTGCCACCCTCCGTGGATACGTCACCGGGGAAGTTGCCGTGTACCGAGTCATACTGGAGCATGTAGGCCAGGTAATCCGGGTCGAGCAGGTCATTGATGCCCACCACTTCGATGCCGGGGAAGTCCTTGCTGATGGCACGGAAGGCCATGCGGCCGATGCGGCCAAAACCGTTGATACCGACTTTGATAGTCATTTTCTATCCTCCAGGAGGCGTTTCAGGGAAATGTTCAGCAAAGACGGGCGCCACCAGCGCCCATCTTCGCCGTGGATCAGAACAGCGACTCAACCGCTTCAACGACGGCCTCGCTGGTGACGTTGAATGCCTTGTAGACATCGGGGGCAGGGGCCGATTCACCGAAGGTGTCGACACCGATGGAGCGGCCGCCGAGGCCCACGTAGCGGGCCCAGCAGGTGGTCACCCCGGCCTCCACCGAGACCCGCCGGGTCACTGAACTGGGCAGCACCGATTCACGGTAGGCGGCATCCTGGCTGTCGAAGGCATTGCTGGAAGGCATGGACACCACCCGCACCTTTCGACCCTTGGCAGAGAGGGTATCGAAGGCCTTCACCGCCAATTCCACCTCGGAGCCGGTGGCAATGACGATAGCCTCGGGCTCACCCTCGCAATCACGCAGGACGTAACCGCCCCGGGCGATGGCCTCGATCTGCTCCGGGGTGCGCTGCATATGGGGCAGGCCCTGGCGGGACAGGATCAGGCTGGTGGGCCCGCCGGTACGCTCGATGGCCAGCTTCCAGGCCACGAAGGTCTCCACCTGATCCGCCGGACGCCACACCGACATGCGGGGGATCATGCGCAGGGTGGCGGTCTGCTCCACCGGCTGGTGGGTGGGGCCGTCCTCACCCAGGCCGATGGAGTCGTGGGTGAAGACGTGGATGGGGTCGATCTTCATCAGCGCCGCCATGCGCAGGGCGTTGCGGGCATATTCGGAAAACATCAGGAAGGTGGCGCCATAGGACTGGAATCCACCGTGGAGTTCCAGGCCGTTCTGGATGGCGGCCTGGGCGAATTCGCGCACCCCGTAGTGGATGTAGTTGCCCGAGGCATCCTTGCGGGTGATCGCCCGGCTCCCCGACCAGAAGGTCAGGTTGGAACCGGCCAGGTCGGCGGACCCGCCCATCAGCTCCGGCAGCAAAGGACCGAAGGCATTGAGGGCATTCTGGGAGGCCTTGCGGGTGGCCACCTTCTCGGCCTTGGCGTCCACCTCCATGACCTTCTCCCAGGCCTTGGCGGAGAAATCCGCCGGCAGCTCGCCGGCCATGCGCCGCTCGAACTCGGCGGCCAGGTCCGGATGGGCCTGGGCATAGGCGGCGAAGCGCTCGTTCCAGGCGGCCTCGGCGGCGGCGCCCTTGTCGCGGGCGTCCCAACCGCGGTAGATCTCTTCGGGGATCTCGAAGGGGCCGTATTTCCAGCCCAGATTCTCGCGCGCCAACTGGATCTCGTCGTCACCCAGGGGGGCGCCGTGGCACTCTTCCTTGCCCTGCTTGTTGGGGGAGCCGAAGCCGATGATGGTCTGGCAGCAGATCAGGGTGGGCCGGTCGCCGACCCCGCGTGCCTCCTCGATGGCCGCCGCGACGGCCGCGGCATCGTGCCCGTCCACCTTGGGGATCACGTGCCAGCCATAGGCCTCGAAGCGCTTGGGGGTGTCGTCGGTGAACCAGGCGGGGCCATCGCCCTCGCCCCGCACCTCGCCGTCGATGGAGATGTTGTTGTCGTCGTAGAAGGCGATGAGCTTGCCCAGGCCCAGGGTGCCGGCGAGGGAACAGGCCTCGTGCGAGATGCCCTCCATCAGACAGCCGTCCCCCAGGAAGACATAGGTGTGGTGATCGACGATCTCGTGTCCCGGCCGATTGAACTGGGCGGCCAGGACCTTCTCGGCGATGGCCATGCCCACGGCATTGGTGATGCCCTGTCCCAGGGGCCCGGTGGTGGTCTCCACCCCGGGGGCGTAACCGTATTCGGGGTGTCCCGGGGTCTTGGAGTGGAGCTGGCGGAACTGTTTGAGGTCCTCTATGCTCAGATCGTAACCGGTCAGATGCAGCAGGGAATAGATGAGCATGGAGCCGTGGCCGTTGGAGAGCACGAAACGGTCACGGTCGGCCCACTTGGGGTTCGCCGGATTGTGGCGCATGTAATCGTTCCACAACACCTCGGCGATGTCGGCCATGCCCATGGGCGCACCGGGATGCCCCGAATTGGCCTTTTGCACCGCGTCCATGCTCAGGGCACGGATCGCGTTGGCGAGTTCTCTGCGTGAGGACATCTGGTCCCTCCTCTTGACGGTTTCTATCTGAACAAAGCGGATTCCACCCGGCCTCGCCAGCACGAGCTGACAGCGAAGACGCCGGTATTCGCGAAGTGAACCCCCCCTGCAGCAGCGAAGGGGCACAAAAGATCGCTTATCTTCCCCCAGGAAGGAGGTTTTCTCAAAGAAGATAGGCTTATACTCATAAAGTAATACTTATAATCCCCGATGTATACCCGTCAGGCGTGAATTCATCGTGATAAGACGGCGTGCCTCATGCCCCTGGGCACGGCGCGGAAGCGAGTCATAGCGGGGACTATAGCGAGCAATCGCCCAACCGCCCAGGGGTGCGGGGGGCGGCTGCAGCAGCGGAATATCCGCGCGTGACGGGTATAGAAGCACAGCCCGGGCGTGAAGATGGCCCATGCGCTCCGGTCATTCCCGCCATTTGATGGAACACCCCATGCTGGGAATCTGTTCCGCCGGACCCTGGCCCGTCTCCGCCACCTGTTTCATGGCCTCGTACAGATCCCGGCGCACATCCGCCGGGGCGGCCTGTTTCCGGCTTGCGTCCAGGCGCCCACGGTATTGCAGCTCAAGGTTCGCGTTGTAACCGAAGAAATCTGGGGTGCAGACCGCGCCATAGGCCTTGGCCACCGCTTGCGACTCGTCCAGCAGATAGGGGAAGGTGAACCCGTATTCCTCGGCCACCCGCTGCATGTTGCCGAAGGAATCCTCGGGATAGTCCGTGGTGTCGTTGGACATGATGGCGGCCACGCCGATGCCCAGGGCCTGAAGGTCACGGGCATCGCGCACGATGCGGTCGCGAACCGCCTGCACATAGGGGCAGTGATTGCAGATGAACATCACCAGCAGGCCTTTGTCGCCTTTGCAGCGGTCGCGGGTCCAGATCTGTCCGTCCACGCCCGGCAGGGCAAAATCGGGGGCCGGACGGCCAAAGTCGCATACAGGGGTTTCCAGGGATACCATAGGAGATCACCGAATTGCCGAGATTGGGAATGGCGCGCCATCATAGCCGGCGCATCCGGAAAGCCAAGCCCGGAAAAACCCTCATATGTCCGTCGTACGCAAGGCCCTCGGTCTTTCCAACCGAAGCCCAGGAGCGCAGGGAACGAGCACAGCCGTCGGCCCCTCTGCGGCAGACAGGAACCCCATGTGCAACGGGTATATGCATCTTGTTCGAGGTACCGCCATGCGACTCTGGATACTGCTCCTGACCCTGTGGCCCCTGTCCGTCCCGGCCAAAGTGGAGGTGGACCTGGACACCTCCACGCCGCGCCTGGACGAGCCCTTCCGCGTGAGTTTCAGCGCCCGTGGCAATCACCTAAGCCAACCGGACCTGAGCGTCCTGCAAAGGGATTTCCGCATCGTCGGTCGCCGGGTCAGTCGCAGCACCCACCGCTTCAACGACCGCAGTGAGGAGTTCATGGGACTGGATCTCACCCTTACCCCGACCCACGCCGGGACCCTGGAGATCCCGCCGCTCGACTTCGGTGGCGAGCGCAGCGACGCGATTCGAATACGGGTGACCGCCACCCGTCCGGTGGCCGACGACACCCAAGGTTCCGATGCCATGCCCTGGCCCGGCAACCCCAATCCCTTCGACATGGGGGGAATGCCCATGCAGATGCCGCCGCCCCCCGATGAATCCACCTGGCCCGCCACCAGCGGTCCAGCGCCCGCCCCCGCCGCATCCTCCCCTCCTCCGGCGCCCTTGCGTACCCGTTCCACGACCATTCGCTATGACCCCGGCCCGTGGCCCTGGATGGCGGCCCTCGCCCTGACCGGCTGGATCGCCACCGCCCTCACCTGGTGGTTGCGCAGCCGTGGCTGGCGTCCAGGTCGCGCGCAACCCCCGGCCCCGGGGGAGATGGACGCCCTGATCGCCCGTATCGGCCGGGCCGCCACCGGTGGCGACCCCACGGAGACCCGTGCCGCGCTGATGCAATGGGGGCGGATGCGTTGGCCCGATTCTCCCCCTTCCAATCTGCGCCTGCTGGCGGCGCGCTGCCCTTCCCTGTTGCAGACCCATCTGCTGCGCCTGGACACCGCCCTGGGACGTGCCGGGGGCGCCGGTTGGAGCGATCCGGAACTGAGCGGGTTGATCCAGGCGTTCGAAAAGGGGGAATCGTGACCCTGTTCGATGCCACGCAGAAACCGCGCCCGACCGCCTCCCGGCGTTTGCATTCGCCCCGCCAACAGGTATAAGAGGGGCTCAGAAACCATCTCCAAGGAGTGTCCATGGCCCTGACCGCAACCCAGAGAGCCCGCCCGGGGAAGACCACCAAGCCAACTCGCCCGGCAAAGGCGGAAAAGACCTATACCTTCCTCTGGGAAGGCACGGACAAGAAGGGCCGTCGCGTCAAAGGCGAGAGCCTGGCGGCGGGCATGGCCCTGGTACGCGCCGACCTGCGCCGCCAAGGCATCACCCCGGTCAAGATCCGCAAGAAGGCCGGCTCCCTCCTTGGGGCCCGTAAGAAGAAGATCACCCCGGGCGACATCGCCGTGTTCTCGCGTCAGCTCGCCACCATGCTCGCCGCCGGCGTGCCCGTGGTGCAGGCCATGGAGATCGTCGGCCAGGGGCACGAAAATCCTTCCATGCAGGAACTCATCCTCTCCCTTAAGAACGACATCGAGAGCGGTAGCTCCATGTCCCAGGCCCTGTCCCGGCACCCACTGTATTTCGACGACCTGTTCTGCAACCTGGTGGAGGCGGGCGAAGCGGCCGGGGTGCTCGACACCCTCCTGGACAAGATCGCCACCTACAAGGAGAAGACCGAATCCCTCAAGGGCAAGATCAAGAAGGCCCTGTTCTATCCCGCGGCGGTCATCATCGTCGCCATCCTAGTGACCGCGATCATCATGATCTTCGTGATCCCCCAGTTCAAGGACCTGTTCGCCAGCTTTGGCGCCGATCTGCCCGCATTCACCCTGATGGTGATCCATGCCTCTGAGTTCATGCGTGCCTGGTGGTGGGCCCTACTCCTGGGCGCCATCGGCCTGAGCTACGGGCTGATGGGGGCTTGGAAACGCTCGCCGCGCTTCCGCGAGGCCGTGGACCGTGCCCTGCTCAAGATCCCCATCATCGGACCCATCATGGACAAGGCCGCCCTGGCCCGGTTTGCGCGCACCCTCTCCACCATCTTCGCCGCCGGGGTCCCCCTGGTGGAGGCCCTGGAGTCGGTGGCCGGGGCAACCGGTAACGTGGTCTACACCCAGGCCGTCCGGCGGATGCGCGAGGACGTGGCCACCGGCCAATCCCTCCAGCTCAGCATGAAACAGGTGGGCCTGTTCCCCCATATGGTGATCCAGATGACCGCCATCGGCGAGGAGTCCGGCCGTCTCGATGAGATGCTGGGCAAGGTTGCCGACTTCTATGAGGAAGAGGTGGACAACGCCGTGGACGCCCTGAGCAGCCTCTTGGAACCGCTCATCATGGTCGTGATCGGTGGCCTGGTGGGTAGCCTGGTGGTGGCCATGTATCTGCCGATCTTCAAGATGGCGGCAGTGGTGTGAGGCGTTTATGATCGCCGACCCCTGGCTGCTCTATGGCCTCACCACCCTCGTCGGTCTCGCCGTGGGGAGCTTTCTCAACGTCGTCGTCCACCGCCTGCCCGCGCGCCTGGAGTATGGTTGGCGCGGCGAGTGCCGGGAACTCCTCGGTCTGGAAGCCGAGCAGGACCCGCCGCCGCCCGGGCTCTGGCGACCGGGCTCGCGCTGTCCTCACTGCGGCCACGGAATCCGCGCCTGGGAGAACATCCCGATCCTGAGTTGGCTTCTGCTGCGTGGGCGCTGCGCGGCCTGTGGCCGCCCCATCGGCTGGCATTATCCCCTGGTGGAGGCCCTCACCGCCCTGCTCTCTCTGCTGGTGATCTGGCGCCTCGGGCCCACCTGGGCGGGTGCCGCGGGGCTCGGCTTCACCTGGGCCCTGATCGCCCTCGCCCTCATCGACCTCGACACCCAATTGCTGCCCGATGTCATCACCCTGCCGCTGGTCTGGGCCGGGCTCCTGCTCAGTCTGAAGGGGGTCTTCACCGACCCGGCCTCCGCCATCACCGGGGCCGCCGCCGGCTACCTGGCACTGTGGACGGTCTACCATGGCTTTCGCCTCGCCACCGGCAAACGGGGCATGGGCCATGGCGACTTCAAGCTGCTCGCCGCGGTAGGGGCCTGGCTGGGCTGGCAGTATCTCCCCCAGGTCATCCTTCTTTCGGCCTTTGTGGGCGCCCTGGTGGGGCTCGCACTGATCCTGTTCCGTGGGCACCGGCGGGAGATCCCCATCCCCTTCGGTCCCTATCTCGCGGCGGCTGCCTGGATCGGCCTGCTCTGGGGACCGGAGATCAACCGTATCTACCTGCTGTGGGCGCATATGTGAATCTCCGGAGCGCCCAGGAAGGCGAACGATGCGGGCGCCCATGAACGAATCCATACTGAGAATCGGCCTCACCGGCGGCATCGGCAGCGGCAAGAGCGCGGTGGCCGACCGTTTCGCCGTGCTCGGGGTGCCCGTACTGGACGCCGACCGTATCGCCCACGAGCTGGTGAGGCCTGGCCACAGCGCCCTGGCCGAGATCGTCGATGCCTTCGGCCCATCCCTGCTCACCGCCGACGGCCACCTCGACCGTGGCGCGTTGCGTGAACGGGTGTTTGCCGCTCCCGAGGACCGCAAGCGCCTCGAGAGGATCCTCCATCCACGCATTCACGCCGCCCTCGGCGCCGCCCTGAAGGATATCGATGCCCCCTATGTGGTGCTGGTGATCCCCCTGCTGTTGGAGACCGGCCGACTCGACCTGGTCGACCGGATCCTGGTGGTGGAGGCCCCGGAGGCCCTGCGGATCCACCGGGTGATGGACCGCGATGGTATGGATGCGGAGCAGATCAGGGCCATCATCGCCACCCAGGCCGGCCCCGATCAACGGCGCAAGGCAGCCGACGACCTGATCGAGAACCGCGGTTCCCTGCGGCACCTGTACCACCGGGTGGACCGCTTACATCGACACTATCTCCAATTGGCGGGGCTATCCGCGCCTCAGGAAACGAGCAGATAGAGGTTATAGAGCAATCCGCCGCCGATGGCCGAATAGAAGTAGATGCGGCCAAGGCCCAGCATGGCGATGGGAATTCCGATGAGCATGGCCAGGCCCAACAGGGGCCAGGCCAGCAGAGAGGTGGTCACGGCGTCGAGGCTCCAGTCCTTGACCGCCATGAGCAGGGTGGCGCCGCCGAGGGTGACTCCGGCGCTCAGGGCCAGCCAGCCGAAATAGCGGAGGAGAAAGGCGGCAAGGGTCTTCATGGGGCTCCTGTGAGGGGTAGGCACCGATGTTGTAGAGGCGGTCTAGCAGAGAGCTGGCCCCGGGGCGGCGCACCTGCCGCTGCCTGGGCGTCGCCCTCAGACAGAGAGACCAGAAACGTCAGGGCATTCCATCCACTTCCTTCTCTTTTTTCACCGGCATCAGGTCGCTGCGGCTCACGCCCAACATCACCACGGCGGTACTGGCCACGTATATCGAGGAATAGGTGCCCACCACGATGCCCAGGATCAGGGCCAAGGCGAACCCGTGGATGATCTCGCCACCCAGCAGGAACAGGGCGATCAGCACCAGCAGGGTGGTGCCCGAGGTCACCAGGGTACGGGACAGGGTCTCGTTGATGGACTGGTCGATGATGGAGATCACCGTGCCCTTGCGCACCTTGCGGAAGTTCTCGCGAATACGGTCGAAGACCACGATGGTGTCGTTGAGGGAATAACCGATCACGGCCAGAACGGCGGCCAACACGGTGAGGTCGAACTGGATCTGGAACAGGGAGAAGAAGCCCACGGTGATGATCACATCGTGGATCAGGGCGATCACCGAGCCCATGGCGAAGCGGTACTCGAAGCGCATGGCCACGTAGATGAGGATACCTATCAGCGAATAGAGGATCGCCAGGCCGCCGTCCTCGGTGAGTTCGTCTCCCACCTGCGGACCCACGAACTCCACCCGGCGCAATTCCACCTTTCCCCCGACGGCCTCCTTGAGGGCGGCAAAGGCGTGATCGCTGAGCTTGGCACTGTCTTCGCCCTCGCGTGGGGCGAGGCGGATGAGCACGTCGCGCGGGGTGCCGAAGTGCTGCACCGTGGCGTCGCCGAAGCCGGCCCCTTTCAGAGTGGCGCGCACCTGGGACAGGTCCACGGGCTGCGCATAGCCCACCTCGATGACGGTGCCGCCGGTGAAGTCGATGCCGAGGGCGAGACCGCGCACGAAGAAGGACACCAGACTGACGAGGATCAGGGTGCCCGAGAAGATCACGGCGTGGTACCGCTTGGCCATGAAGGCGATGCGGGTGGGCTTGGCGAACAGCTTCATGATGGAATCCTCAGATGGCCAGGGACTGGACCCGGCGCCGGCCGTAGATCAGGTTCACCAGGGCGCGGCTGCCCATGATGGCGGTGAACATGGAGGTGACGATGCCGATGAACAGGGTCACCGCAAAGCCCTTGATGGGACCGGTGCCGAAGCTGAACAGGACCACCGCCGCGATCAGGGTGGTGATATTGGCGTCCACGATGGTGGACAGGGCCTTCTCGTAGCCCGCGTTGATGCTGGACTGCGGGGTGTTGCCCACGTTCACCTCTTCGCGGATGCGCTCGTAGATGAGGACGTTGGCGTCCACCGCCATGCCCACGGTGAGGACGATGCCGGCGATGCCGGGCAGGGTCAGGGTGGCCTGGAGCATGGACAGGATGGCGACGATGAGGACCAGGTTGAGCACCAGCACGACATCGGCCACCAGACCGAAGACCTTGTAGTACCAGGCCATGAACACCACCACCAGGAGGAAACCGATGACCACCGACTCGAAGCCCTGATCGATGTTGTCCTTGCCGAGGCTGGGGCCGATGGTACGTTCCTCGACGATCTCGATGGGCGCGGCCAGGGCCCCCGCGCGCAGCAGCAGGGCGAGGTTGCGGGCCTCGTCGCTGCTCTCCAGGCCGGTGGTCTGGAAGCGGCGGCCGAAGGGTTCGAGGATGTTGGCCACGGAGATGACCTCTTCCACCCGCTTCTTCACCTTCACGGGCTTGCCGTCCCGCATGACGGTGGTGGTGCGGTTCTCGATGAAGACCACCGCCATGGGCTTGCCCACGTTCTCGGTGGTGACGTTACGCATCCGCCGGGCACCCTGGCTGTCGAGGCTCACGAACACCGCCGGCTGGCCGGTGCGTTGGTCGAATCCGGAGGAGGCATCGGTGATCTGGTCGCCGGTGACGATGACCCGTTTCTTGAGCAACATGGGGCGGCCGTTGCGGTCCCTGTACAAGCGGTCGCCCACGGGGACCCGTCCCGCCAGGGCATCCTCCACGCTGTGCTCGGTATCCACCAGGCGATATTCCAGGGTGGCGGTGGCCCCCAGGATCTCCTTCAGGCGCGAGGGATCCTGTACCCCCGGCAGTTCCACCACGATACGCCGCCGGCCCTGCTGCTGGATGAGGGGCTCGGACACGCCCAGGGCGTTCACCCGGTTGCGCAGGGTGGTGATGTTCTGTTCCAGGGCGAACTTCTGGATCTCCCGGATCTCCTTGGGACTGAGGCGGGCCTTGAGGAAGAAGTCCTTGCCCTGTTCCGCCGTTTCGAGGATCAGACTGCCGAAGGCCTTGTGGACCACCTCCTCGGCACGGTCCCGGCTGGCGGCGTCGCGGAAACGGATGGACAGGCCGTGGGAGTCGTGGCTGACGGTGATGTAGCGGATCTTCTCCTTGCGCAGGCGGGTGCGGATATCACCCGTGTAGCGTTCCAGGGCCTTCTCCACCGCCGCGTCCATGTCCACGTCGATGAGCACATGGATACCGCCGCGCAGATCCAGGCCCAGATACATGGGCTTCGCCCCCAGGGCCTCCAGCCAGGCAGGCAGGTCCGGGGCCAGGGTGAGGGCGACGCCATACTTGTCGCCCAGGGTCGAGGCGATCACGTCCTTGCCCCGCAACTGCTGCTCGGAGTCGCTGAAGCGTACTAGGAGTCTGCCGTTGTCACGCCGCTCCACCCGTTTGTAGGGCACCCCTGCACGTTTCAGGGCGGCCTGGATATCGGCCTTCTGAGCATCCCCCAATCGGGCCCCGCGCAGGGCCGAGACCTCCACCGAGGGGTCCTGGGGATAGAGGTTGGGCAGGGCGTAGAACAGGCCGATCAGGACCACGAAGGCGATCAGAAGATTCTTCCACAGAGGGTAGCGGTTCATGGCGGGGGGAGACTCCGGCGGGAAGGGGGCGGATCAGGCGGCGTCCAGGGTACCTTTGGGCAGAACCGCCTCGACGGCCTGGCGACGTATCTTGAGTTGCACGCCATCGGCCACCTCCAGGGTCAGGAAATCGTCGCCCAGGGTGGTGATGCGGCCCGCCAGGCCGCCCGTGGTGGTGACCTCGTCGCCCTTGGCCAGGGCCTCCACCATCTTCTTGTGTTCCTTTTGGCGTTTGACCTGGGGGCGGATCATGAAGAAATACAACAACACCACCAGGCCGATGGGAAACAACAGCCCCATGATGGGATCGCCCTGGGGCGCGGCGGCGCCCTCGGCGAAGGCGTCGGAGATGAAGAAACTCATAGCAAAACCCGTTTCGAAGAAGAAGGGACATCGGCCGGTCGCCCGGCAACGCAAGCGGAGAATTATGCCATATCGGGGAGGGAGACTACACTGCCAGAAACAGGCTGGCCCGTTCCAGATAGTCTGTCTCGGGCAACAACTGGTCGCGCGGGAAGGCCGCCAGCACGGAGATGCGCGGTCGGTGGCCGGCCACATGGATCTCGCTCAGGGTCACCGCGTGCGCGCTCCCCCGGGAGCAATCGCCGGAGACGACGCCGAGACCGTCCATGCAGAGGGTCTGTTCACGGGCACTGGCATAGGTCTCGGGATGGGAGAGGATGTCCGCCACGTAGTCCAGGTGATCGTCCAGATCGTCCAGGTGGGCGGGGAGATCACGAATGCTCCGCTCCAAGGCCCCCAGCTGCCCCTCCAGCTCAGGCCTTTCCATGGGCGTGGCCTGGGCCAGACGATGACGCAGGCCCTGGCGGCGGGCGTCCAGCTCGGCCCGGCCCCGGTGCGCACGCTCCATCTCCTTGCGTGCATAGGCCAGCAGGCTGCGGAAAATACAGCACTTGAGGGCCCGCCGGGCGTCGTCTTCGCTGCCTCCCGGGGACATCACCTGATGGTGAACGAAACCCACCGTACGTTGCAGGACCTCGCGGCGCACCTCGCCCCCCTCCAGGGCCATGCCCAGACGGGTCTGTTCGTCTTTGCGCATGCACAGCAGGGCCCACACGCAATCCGCGGTGGGATCGGCATCGAAGAAGGCGCGCACCTCCTGACTGTTGCTGAAGACCTCGCGCATGTGCCGGGGACTGGCGAAGAAGGCACGCACCCGCGGGTCGCCGGTGAAGGCCGCAGGATCGCAGCGGATGCCCGCGGGCAGGGCCTCCACCAGGTGGTGGATGTGCCGCAGCGCGGTGCGGGTGGGCTCGTGCAGGCGGCGCTTCCAGGCGGGCAGGGCGCGAATCCGCGGGTAGCTCTCCTCGGCCACCAGATGCACCACCTGATCGAGGTCGATGCCCTCGATGATGCATTGGCCTCCCTTGGGGCGCTCGAATATGCGGTGCAGGAGGTTTTGCAGGTGGGGGATCAACATCGGGGGACTCCTCAGGTGGATTTCGTTATCTTGGCGGCACGCCTTGGTTCCTGAACGCATCCCGCCAGGCGGCAAAGCGGCCGGCCGCGATCGCCTCGCGCGTCCCGGCCATGAGCCATTGATAGTAACGGAGATTGTGCAGGGTATTGAGATGGGCGCCGAGGATCTCCTTACAGCGGTCCAGGTGGTGCAGATAGGCGCGGCTGTAATGGCGGCAAGTGTAGCAGGTACATTCCGGGTCCAGGGGCCCGGGATCGTCCCGGTAGCGGGCGTTGCGGATGCGCACCACCCCCTGGCGGGTGAACAGGTGACCGTTACGGGCGTTGCGGGTGGGCATCACACAATCGAACATGTCGATCCCACGCGCGACCGCCTCCAGGATGTCCAGGGGCGTACCCACGCCCATGAGATAGTGGGGCCGGTCCGCCGGCAGACGCGGCGCCAGGAAATCCAACACCCGCCAGCGGTCCTCCGGGGGTTCGCCCACCGAAAGGCCGCCCACGGCGTAACCATCGAAACCAATGTCCATCAGACCGTCCAGGGACGCCTCCCGCAGGTCCTCGTAGATCCCCCCCTGGACGATCCCGAACAGGGCCGCGGGGTTGTCGCCGTGGGCCTCGCGTGAACGGGCCGCCCAGCGCAGGCTGAGTTCCATGGAGGCGCGTGCCGTGGCCGGATCGGCCGGCCAGGGGGTGCATTCGTCGAAGATCATGACGATGTCCGAGCCCAGCTCGCGCTGTATCTGCATGGACTCCCGCGGGCCCATGAACACCCGGCGGCCGTCCACCGGCGAGCGGAAGTGGACGCCCTCCTCCGTGATCCGGCGCAGGGCCCCCAGGCTGAACACCTGGAAACCGCCCGAGTCGGTGAGGATGGGCCGCTCCCAGTGCATGAAACGGTGGAGGCCGCCGCAGTGCCGGATCACCTCGCTGCCCGGGCGGAGGCCCAGGTGGAAGGTGTTGCCCAGCACCATCTGGGCGCCCGTGGCCTCCAGGTCTTCGGGGGTCATGCCCTTGACCGTGCCGTAGGTACCCACCGGCATGAAGGCCGGGGTGTCCACGATTCCCCGGGAAAAGTGAAGCCGGCCGCGCCGGGCCGCACCTTCGGTGGCGAGGATCTCGAACCTCATCTCCGTCGCCGCAGCCAGGCCCGGAAGGCGCCGAGATCGGCCACCTCCACCGGGCCGGCATCGGGGCCCGGCCAGCGGCGGCCGGCACGGTTCATCCACACCGCCTGGAGACCCGCCGCGCGCGCCGCCATGACATCGGTCTGCGGGTCGTCCCCCAGGTGCACGGCCTGAGCCGGTGTGGCGCCGGCCCAGGCCAGGGCGGCCTCGAACAGGGCCGGGTGGGGTTTGGCCTCGCCGACGTCGGCCGCCGTCAGGCTCAGATCGAAACATCCGGCCAGGGGGGTGTGCTGCATCTCTACGTTGCCGTTGGTGAGGGCGATCAGGAGGTGACGGCCGCGCAGCGCCCGCAACACCCGGGCCACCTCGGGATAGGGCTCGACCCGGTTGCGCAGGCGCCGGAAGAGGGCCATCCCCTCCCCGGACAGACCGGGATCATAGCCGAACTTCTCCAGCAATTGTTCCAGGGAACGCCGGCGCAGCAGGGTCAGATCATGGGCGATGGCCGGCATCTCCCGGGCGACGGCGCGGCGATGTTCCCGCAGACCCTCGATGTCCCACCGGGCCGTGAGACGGGGGGCGGTCCGGCGCAACCAGTCATAGAGGCCGGCCTCGGCGGCCAGAATCGTGGGCCGGCAGGGCCAGAGGGTGTCGTCCAGGTCGAAACAGAGCACTCGGCAGGAAGGCATGCGGGGGGTTCAGTGGCGCAATCAGGGGTTGACAAATGGATCAGTATTTTATAACCTAATCATGTACTGATTGATCGAGAGGTCATGAGGTACACACTCCTCCATCCTCCTTTGGTGGAAACCTTGGCGCGGCAACCCCCTTGCCGCGCTTTTTTTGCCGCTGAATAGGAATATGATTCCTATCTGCGAGTCAGCCACATGGCGTCTCCGTAGCTGAAGAAGCGGTAACCCCGGGCCACCGCATGACGGTAGGCGGCCATCACCCGCTCATGGCCGCCGAAGGCCGCCACCAGCATCAGCAGGGTGGATTCGGGCAGGTGGAAGTTGGTGATCAGGGCATCCACCACCCGGAACCTGTAGGGGGGGTGGATGAACAGCCGGGTGTCCCCGCGGTAGGGACGCAGTTCGCCATCCGCCGCGGCCGTCTCCAGACAACGCACGCTGGTGGTGCCCACCGCCACCACCCGCCCGCCCCGCTCCCGGGTACGGGCGACCTGGGCGCAGACCCCGGCCGACACCTCCAGCCATTCGGCATGCATCCGGTGCTCCTCCAGGCGTTCGCATCGCACCGGCTGGAAGGTCCCCGCGCCCACGTGGAGGGTGACCCTGGCCAGCTCGATACCACCCCCCACCAGGGCGTCGAGCATGGCCCGATCGAAATGCAGGCCGGCCGTGGGCGCCGCCACCGCCCCCTCCCGGCGGCCGTAGACGGTCTGATAACGTTCCCGGTCCAGGGCCTGATCGTCGCGCCGGATGTAGGGCGGCAAGGGCATGTGGCCCCATTCCCGCATGAGCCCGACGAAGTCCCCCGCGGGAACGGCGAGGCGGAAGAGGTCGTCCTCGCGGCCGCGCACCTCGATCTCGATATCGCCCACCCGGATGCGGCTGCCGGGCCTCGGCGCCCTGCTCGCCCGCACCTGGGCGAGGGCCTCGCGCCCCTCCAGCAGGCGCTCGATCAGGATCTCCACCCGCCCGCCGGAGGCCTTGCGGCCATGCAGGCGCGCCGGCAGGACCCGGGTGTCGTTGAGCACCAGGAGATCTCCGGCCTGTAACAGGGCCGGCAGATCCCGGAACCAGCGGTCCGTCGGTCCCGGGGCGTCTCCCTCCAGGCACAGGAGGCGGCTCGCGCGCCGCTCGGGGAGCGGGTGCTGGGCGACGAGGTCCCCGGGCAGGTGGAAGTGGAAGTCCGAACGTCGCATGACTCCTACTCTGTCACATCCCCACTCGCCGTCGGGATTGCCAGCGGCATCACGCCACGTCCCGGGTCAATCGAGATCGGACGCCAGGGCCGCCCGGGTCGCCTCCGGCAAGGGCCCGGTCTCGTGGGTATAGGCCTCGTGGGCTATGCCCATGGTGACCCCCCTGCCCTCCTTGACCGCGGCACACATAGCCGGCGTGAGTTGGAAGCGCAGGAAGTGCACCGAGGAGGTCTTCTCCTGGTTCTCCCGCTCCAGGTCCTCGTCTGCGACGGCGTAGACCCGCTCGAAGCCCTCCACCTGTACCCATACCCGGTCTTCGATGCCGATCATCCGCGCCAGGGCGGCTCGGCGTTCGTCCACGTCGTCGTATTCCAACATGAAGGTGGCCTTCCAGTTGGTTCCGTCGGGGATCAGGGGATTGTAGGTGTCCAGCTCGTCCTGGATCTCCCGGGGCTCGAACAGACGCTCGACGCGCAGCATCTCCTGGACCTGGTACTGCATGGTGAGCCGATCCTCGAAACAGAGGGTGGCATGGGCGCCCACGGGCACCTTTCGGGCCGCCCTGTGGGCCATGGCACGGGCCCGGAAGTCCGCCCGTTGGCGGGCGTAGTCCTCCAGGCTCAAGAGGTCTTCAGGTTTCAGTCTTTTCATGATATTCGCTCTCCAATGTCAGATCCCATAGGCCTTTCTGAGCAGGCTGAGGGGGTGTTCGGCACGGCCCTCCCCGCCCAGCCCGTGGGCGATGAAGTTCCCGGCCATGGGACAGTCGCTGCCGTAGTGGTCCGGGGACTCCTGTTCCACCCGGCGCAGCACGGGCCGGAGGATCTTCATGGCCGAGGGATAGAATTCGGCCTTCACCGCATAGGTGCCGTCGTGGCCGGAGCAACGCTCGATGGGCTTGATCTCGGTGTCCGGGACCAGAGACAGGACCTCCCGCGTCTTCATGCCGATGTTCTGCACCCGCTGATGACAGGCCACGTGGTAGGCCACCTTGCCCAGGGGCTGCTTGAAGTCGGTGTTCAGGAGGCCGGCCTTGTGGCGCAGCGCGAGGTACTCGAAGGGATCGAAGATGTGTTCCCCCACCTTTCGCACATCGGGATCGTCGGGGAACATCAGCGGGAGTTCCTGCTTGAACATGAGCACGCAGGAGGGCACCACGGCCATCAGGTCCCAGCCCTTGTCCACGAGACGGGCGAGCACCGGGATGTTGTATTCCTTGGCCTCCCGTACCGCCTCCAGGTCACCCAGTTCCAGTTTGGGCATGCCGCAGCAGCGCTCCTTCCCGGCGATGGTGACGGGGATGCCATTGTGTTCCAACACCGCCGTCAGGTCCTCGCCCAGATGCGGCTCGTTGTAGTTGCCGTAACAGGTGGCAAACAGCGCGACCCGGCCCCGGGTGCGCCCGGCGGGCTCTCCCCGGGCCTCGCGCCGGCGATGGTCGGCCAGGCGCCGGCGCAGGGTATCGCTATGGTATTCGGGCAGACGGGCCTCGGGGTGTATCTCCAGTACCTTCCCGAGAACCTTGCGCAAGGTCTTGGACTTGTTGGCCGCGTTCACCGTGCCGGCGACCACGGGAATACCCGCGAGGCGGCCCAGGCGGTCGGTGCCGGTGATGAGGCGGTCGCGCATCCGGGTCCCGCCCTGTTTGAACTTCACCGCCTTGGCCCGGAGCATGAGATGGGGGAAATCCACGTTCCATTCGTGGGGCGGCACATAGGGACACTTGGTCATGTAGCAGAGGTCGCACAGGTAGCAGTGATCCACCACCTGCCAGTAGTCGTCCTTGGCGACCCCGTCGACTTCCAGGGTCTCGGACTCGTCCACCAGGTCGAACAGGGTGGGGAAGGCCCGGCACAGACTCACGCAACGGCGGCAGCCGTGGCAGATGTCGAAGACCCGCTCCAGTTCGGAGAACAGGGCGCCCGAGTCGTAGAACCCGGGGGCCTGCCAATCCAGGGGATGCCGGGTGGGGGCCTCGAGGTTGCCTTCGCGGGGAGGGGGGACGGTGGCCATGGGGATACCTCATCTTACTGTGAAGAAGGGATGCGGGAGACCCGCATCCCGGGTCGGATCAGCTATCCAGGCCGTCCAGGGCCTTCTGGAAGCGGTTGGCGTGGGAACGCTCGGCCTTGGCGAGGGTCTCGAACCAGTCGGCGATCTCGTCGAAGCCCTCGTCCCGGGCCGTCTTGGCCATGCCGGGATACATGTCGGT
>Ga0256841_1001296_pt1 | contig 22174 bp, 18 predicted proteins | sample 356308metaG_FD_185971 | JGI IMG/M metagenome (GOLD analysis project Ga0256841, IMG submission 185971) | Hydrothermal vent microbial communities from Mid Atlantic Ridge, Atlantic Ocean - 356-308 | ecosystem: Environmental > Aquatic > Marine > Hydrothermal vents | place: Atlantic Ocean: Mid... | reverse complement strand
ATGGCCCAATAAGTCGATATTTCCTTTCTATTCATTATTGATGATGGCCCATATTCCCACGGATGTGATATTTGATGAGACGATTACCAGATACGGATTGGATAATTATGATGTATTAATATTGCATCAGGCGGAAGTTCTAACCCAATCGGTTTATAATAAGATTTTAGAATTTAAAAAACGGGGTGGTATTGTCATTGCCGATAAATATTTGGGTGCCGATATTCCTGTGGACTATAGGATAAAATTCAATCTTAATCATCGCAAGAAGCAGTTAGCTGATTTGGTATTAGAAGGAAAAGGCGTTACCGCCGATGAAGATAGAAATTTGATGACTAAGTACAGCAAGCAACTTCGCCATGCGTTGGGTAATAAAATCAAACGCTATATTGATTCACCATCTACAGAAGTTGTTTTTAATGTATTGGAAAACGGCCCGGTAAGATATGTTTTTATGATAAATGATAAGCGTACTTATGGCGGTCGATTCGGGCAATGGAAAACGATGCACACAAAAGGCGTAGAACAAACGGTGGAGGCTTCGCTTCACTATGAAGGAGAAAAAGCCCCTGTTATTTACGATGTAAGAACGCATACTATTGTTTCCACTATGAAAGAAGACGGGGTTTATAAATTTACCAGGAAATTGGCACCTGCCGACGGTACTATTTTATGCGTATATCCTGCGCCTATTTCGAAGATAAAGATTGACGTTCCGGCCATTGTAGAACGAGGGACTAAGGCTTCTATTCATATAACGGTTTTGGATAGTGAAGGGAAAAGCTACGGAACACAGCCTTTGCATATAAGGGTTACGGCTGTTGGCGATACAAATACGCCGTACACCGATTTTTATGCAACGAATAATGGGAAATTTAAGCTGAATATAATACCCGCCCTAAATGATTCAACCGGAATCTGGCGGGTAAAAGTGACTGACCTTACTTCCGGTCTTGTTTCCTTTAAAGAATTCAAGGTTCGATAAATAGTACAAATCAAAATAAGAAGAATGAACTCCATGTTGAGAGCAGATTATTAAACGATAAAAATCATTCCGCTGATTGAGAACTATATAGAAATCCGGTTACTAAAAATAGCTCCTAATTTATACACTTTTATATTACTAAATATTTGCAATTATCTGTTGCAGATTTTATATTAGAAATAAAATGAAATGAAAAGAAATAAAAAGAAATAAAAATTGAGCAGAAAAATGTTAAGTGCGGAACGAAGAGAAGCCATTAAACAGAAGATTAATGTTGAACAACGTGTATTGATCCGCGATTTATGCACCGAATTTGCTACTTCGCCCGTAACAATACGAAAAGACTTGAATTATCTGGAAAAAAAGGGGGTTCTGACTAAAGTGCATGGGGGAGGTATCCTTAAACAATCGGTAATGGACACTCTCTCTATAAGTGAAAAAGAAAATATTCATTTAAAAGAAAAAGAACGTATTGCGCATTATGCCGAAGGACTTATCAATAAGGGAGATGTAATCATTCTCGATTCCGGTTTTACGGCTATCCATATTGCCCGCCGTTTGAAGATAAGAAGCGGAATTACCATTATTACCAATGGTTTAAATGTCGCCAACGAACTGGTGGGCAGTGATAACGAATTAATTCTTGTAGGAGGCGTCTTTAATAAAAAAACGTTTGGCCTCTCCGGGGAATTTGCAGAAAATGTTATAATCAACTCAGTGGCAGATAAGTTGTTTTTAGGTGTTGACGGTGTGGATTGTAACAAAGGACTAACGGCCTATAATTATGAAGAAGCAAAGCTAAACCGCCTCATGATCAAAGCCGCTTCAGAAACTATCTTAATAGCCGATTCAACAAAATTCGGTAAGCGAGCTATGGGCTTCATTTGCCATATACAAGAGGTGGATAAGATTATTACCGATAAAGGGATTGATCGCATGTATCTGGATGAGATTAAACAGCTCGGAATCGATATAAAATTAGTATAATGAATATATTGAGGTATACGATTATGTACAAATTAGAAGCCAAGGATGTGCTCGTTGTCGGCGGTGGCATGATCACGGAGATGCAAATTCTTCCGTCGCTGTTTCATTTGCAGTATCTGGGTTTGATAAACGAAATCTCTGTTTGCGCTCTAAACACCTCTCCGTTAAAGCGGTTAAAGGAAAATGCGGCTCTCAGAAAAGCTTTTCCCGGACAGACTTTTACCGCTTACCCGGATATTGATAAGAATTCGGCAGATAAAGATTTCCCTGATCTTAAAGATGAGGTAATCGCCGCCTTGAAACCGCGACAGATAGTTTTTGTAGCTTTGCCGGATCAGATGCACTATCGCACGATTAAATTCGCTCTGCAGCATGAACAACATGTAATTAGTGTAAAACCCTTAACGCTTCGTTTTAACGAGGCACAGGAAATCGAAAAAATAGCGTATGAAAAAGGTCTTTTTGTAGGCACCGAATATCATAAACGATTTGACGACCGTGTGGGAATGGCCCGTCTTAAATATCGAAATGGTGATTTCGGTGAATTCCGTGCCGGTTATGCTACTCTGATTGAACCCTGGTATTATCGTCATTCCAATTTTCAAAATTGGTGTACGGTGGAAAACTCCGATATGTTTTCGTATATCGGCTGTCATTATGTAGACCAGGTGCATATGATCACCGGTCTCCTGCCAACCCGAGTTTCCGTATACGGTACCCGGGAAAAATATCCCAACCGTAAGGAAGGTTTTTTATGGACAAACGCCCGGGTTATTTGGGAAAACGGTGCCAGTCTGGCGGTGATTAACGGTATGGGTTACCCTAATGTGGGGCCTGGCGGTAATTCGCAAGGCATCTGGTTATTTACTCAGGGTGAAAAGGATGGCGGATTGATGTTTCATGATGATCAGTATCGTGGCGTTAAGCACTCCTATATTACAAAAGGCCAGCACTCTGGTGATTCTTATTATAATGAGCCGAGCCCTGATTATTTTAAACTGATTGAACGGGGCGGCAATCGGCTTACACCGGTAGGTTATGGGTATCGGAGTATTGAAGGTTTGGTTCAGGGCGTGCTTCGTGTGGAGAATGACGATATTAAAAAAAGGCAAGAAACCATAAAAACCATCGATGCGGAGGGCATTTTGGCTACACCGGCCAACAGCTCATTTAATGAACTGGTTGTAGAGGCCGGAAGGTTATCCATTATGAATGACGGTCGTGAAGTGGAAATTGAATATGGTGACGAACCGACGGTTCATTTTAAAGAATATAAAAAAGGAAAATAAAATGAGTTCTTATACATTGCAACCCGTTGATGTACCTAAAATTGAGACAAAATACAGAAGAATTAAAACAGCTATTCCGGTTCCTGAATCTTTGCCGGTGATTCTGCAACTCGAAAAATACGAACCGCGTTCCATGCAGGGGCAGCCTCCTGTCGTCTGGGATCGGGCAGAGGGTTTTCAGGTGTATGATAAATGGGGCAATATGTGGCTGGATTGGTCTTCCGGTGTATTAATTACTAATTCCGGTCATGCGCATCCGAAAATTTTGCAGTCGCTTCGACGGCAACTGGAACAAAAACTTATCTCTACGTATGTGTTCTATCATGAGCAGCGAGCAGAACTGGTAAAGTTATTAACGGAAGATGCGCCGGAAGGTTTGGATAAGGTATTCTTACTCACTACAGGTTCTGAAGCAACAGAAAATGCGATTAAACTGGCCCGTACCTATGGTATTCACAAAGGCGGCGAGGAAAAAAATATTATCGTAAGTTTTAACAATTCATTTCATGGCCGTACGCTCGGCGCGCAGCTCGCCGGTGGACTTCCGGCACTTAAAGAATGGATTGTGTATCTAGATCAGGGGTTTGTAAATGTACCGTTCCCGGACGGATTTTTTCAAGAAGATACAAGCTTTGACATATTTTTGGAATCTTTGCAAAAGCAGGGAGTAAAACCCCAAAATATTGCGGGGGTGATTACCGAAAGTTATCAGGGGGTTGGTCCATTTTTTCTTCCCAATAACTACGCAAAAAAGCTGGAAGCCTTCTGCCGCGAAAACGACGCTCTACTCATTTTTGATGAGGTACAGGCCGGGTTCGGTCGCAGCGGAAAATGGTTTACCTTTGAACACTATGATGCCAAACCCGATTTAATAGCCTGCGGTAAAGGGATCTCATCATCATTGCCTATTGCCGCGGTAATCGGTCGTAATGATGTTATGGATATGTATGCACCGGGAAGTATGACCTCCACCCATTCGGGCAGCCCCTTACCGGTAGTGGCGGCAATAGCTAATATACGGGCTCTTAAAGAAGAAAGACTGGTGGAAAATGCGGCAAAGCTTGAATCCGTATTAATGGATGGATTAAAAAAAATCCAGGAAAAGCATCGGGCTCAAATTGGTTTTGTAAGCGGAAAAGGTTTGGTAGCCGGTATGCAAATTGTTAAAGCTTTTAGTAAAGAAGGAGACAAAGAAACGGCTCATAAAATAAATGAGGGTTGTTTCCGCAAGGGTCTATTAATGTTTGCACCCGTGGGTGTCGGAGGGATGTGCATTAAAATAAGTCCACCGCTTAACATTACGGAAGAAGCGCTACGGGAAGGTTTACAGGTACTGGAAGAAACCTGTGATGAAATCTTAGATTAGGAAAATACAATGAGCAAAAAAATACTGGTATTCGCTACGAGCTTTTTGGATGAACTGTTAACGCATCCCAAAGAGGAAGGTCAGGCAAAACGAATTTTGAATAAATTGGCTGATACATCTAACGGAGAGATAGAGATTGAATATAAAATAGATAGAAATCCAACCCGCCCTCTACTCGCAGAAGAGCTTAAAAATGTTACTGCCGTGATTGCCGATTTGGAAGTTTACGACCGAGCCTTATTGGAAAAAGTAGGTTTGAAAAACGGGGGCGACTTAGGCCTTATCTCCCGGTACGGCATTGGTTTTAGTTCGATCGATTTACAGGCGGCCACGGATTTCGGTGTTATGGTAACGAATGCCCCGGGCTGCAACGCTCTGCCTACCGCAGAGTGGGCCCAGGCAATGTTGATGGCCGTTGCCGGTCGAGGGATCCTTCAGTACCGGACGGCCAGTATTGGCATGCCTAAAGATGGCCCGTCCCGACTGGATGTAAGCGGAAAAACACTGGGGGTAATCGGTACGGGGACTATAGGGAGAAACGTGATAAAACTTCTGCGCGGATACGATATGAAGGTTTTGGCTTACGACCTCTATCCTGATGAAAACTGGGCGAAGCAAAACAAGGTGCAATATGTTTCGGTGGAGGAAATATACTCGGAAGCCGATTTCATTACTTTGCACGCATCCGCCAGTGAACAAATTATCGGAGAGAATGAACTAAATTTAATGCACCCGACCACAGTCCTTATCAACTGTGCGCGCGGGATTCTTGTGGATAACCGTGCTGCCTGGCAGGCCGTAAAAGACGGGCGCATTTGGGGATATGGTCTGGATGAACTATGGTTGGAAAAAGACCTTTCGTTAGAGGGTTTGAATATTATTGTCAGTCCGCATGTCGGTTCGGATACGGATATGGGTAAAATCGGCATGCAGTTGATGTCTACCCAGGCGGTAGTGGATTTTATGCAGGGCCGTGTCCCTAAATATGTGGTGAATAGAGACGTGCTGAAAGCTAATCAGAAAAGACGTTTTAAATAAGGAGAAGCTATACAATGAACCGGAGAATCGTTTCCTATAAAGAAATCAAATCGGCCGAGCAATGCCGCTATGACGGGATGTCGCTGGGTGAAGTCATGCTTAGGTTGGATCCTTACGATGTACCTACGGCTCGTGCTCGCTTGTTTCGTGTTTCACAGGGCGGTGGAGAGACTAACGTGGCCTGTGGCTTAGCATATACATTTGGATTACGTTCCGCCGTATTAACAGCTTTAGTTGATGATAATATCGGTCTAAATATTCGCAACCAACTACGGGAAGCGGGAGTGGACACGAGTAAGATTGTCTGGTTTAATACCAAAAATGACGGCTCAGTCCATTCAACCGATCAAAAAGGTTCGCTGGCGAACGGTTTAAATTTTACTTTTACAGGCAAAGGAATTCTACCGTCCGATACCACCTATTACCGTGCACATTCTGCCGTTAGAGAATTAAAACCGGGTGATTTTAACTGGGATGACCTGTTCGGCGAAGAGGGGGTAAGGGTCTTTAATACGGGGGGAATATTTACACTCATTTCACCTAGCTCATCCAAACTGGCGCTAGAGGCGGTAAAAGAGGCAAACAAATATGGTACGTTTGTTTCGGCAGATTTAAACTACCGGGCAAAGGTACAGCCTGATAAAACGATAGCGCGCAGTATAAATCAAAAGATTGCTCCTTATCTCGGTTTTCTGGTCGGAAATGATTCCGACCTGAGTGACGCTTTAGGCTATGATACAAGAGTGAGCAAGGGCGCTTCTTTTGAAGAATGGTTGGATGCTTATAAAGAAACGGTTCAAAAAGTTTCCCGGGATTACCCTAATTTGAGTTTGATAGGGACGCAATGGCGCGGCGCGGTTAATGCGGATTTAATTCATTGGGGAGCTGTGCTCTATGATGCAATAAATAAAAAGTTTTACGTTGCTACGCTTCGTCGTGATACTCCCATTAAAGACCGAACAGGCGGCGGTGATTCTTTTGCTTCCGGTGTACTGTCTGCTTTATTGTTAGGCAAAGATTTGCAAACGGCTGTGGAATGGGGTGCTGCGCATGGTATTTTGGTACAGGAAACTCCGGGTGATTTTACCATGGTTACTTTAAAAGATGTCGAAAAAGAAGTGAAGCGTGCCCAGGCAGGCGGCGGTGTGAAAGCGGATAGGTAATAAATGTAACTAAAGATGAAAGTTTTAAAAATAAATCTCAATATATGAGGGTTCTATAATGGCCTATAGAAAAGATCGAAATAAGGTAAGAGAAGCGTTGCTTAAAAGCGGCGTAGTAGTGGTAATGAATAAGAAACACATTCAAAAACCCGAGCATCTCGTTACCACAATGAGAGAGGTCTACGAAGCCGGGATGGTAGCGGAAACGACGTTTCGCATCGATGCCGGCATTTTGCGGGAAGGTATGAAAGAGCTGGTAAAAATTCGTGAAGAAATGCCGAAAGATAAGCCGTTTATCCTGGGCTGCGGAAGTATTATTAACCCGAAAGAACTGGAAGATGCTATTGAAATGGGTTTTGATATGATCGTTGCGCCGGGCAATGTGATGGGTGGTTATGGCGACGGCATTGAATTTGTGCGCATAACCCGTGAGGAAAATATATTTTCTGCTCCTGCTGTGCTCTCTCCCACTGAACTGCAATATTTTATTGAGCGTTCGGATGGCCTGGAACCGGATGCCATAAAGGTCTTTCCTGCCGGCGTTCACGGGCCTTCCGGCATAGGGGGATTGTTGGCGCCCTATGTGCGCGAACGACACAATGGCCGCATTATCATGCCCACCGGCGGCGTTAATTTTGAAACCGGCCCAAAATACCAGGAATCTATTTCCAAAGCAGGATATATGCCCGTTTTAGGAATGTCGGCTCCTCTTGGTTTTGTGGAAAAACAAGGAAAACCGGGTGATAGGGATGTCATCCGCGAGTCTTTACGTATCTTTAAAGAAAAATATATTCCTTATGCAGGATAATCTTTAAAGAAATTGAACTGGATATATCTTGATTCAATGTGATCTAAACGAGTGCTGAAGGGAAATTGTAATATAGAGAATTTTATTTTTTTGACGAAAGGGAAAGGATGTCTTACTTAGAAAATCTATTCGGATTAAAGGGGAAGAATGCCGTTGTCATCGGTGGTGGTGGTGTTCTGGCCGGGGCTATGGCCGAGGGCTTGGCCAAAGCGGGAGCCAATATTGCTATTTTGGATTTAAACCTGGAAAATGCTCAAAAGCAGGCCGGCCTGATAAATAGATCCGGCATAAAGGCTATAGCTGTTCAGGTGGATGTAAGCAGCAAAGAGGAAATAAGAAAAGCAAAAGAAAAGGTAGATATACAATTAGGCCGTACAGACATCTTAATTAACGCTGCCGGGATAAATTCCGCCACTCCTTTTTTCGAAATATCAATAGAGGAATGGGAAAAAATAATGAATGTCAATCTTCGCAGCGTTATTTTAGCTTGCCAGATTTTTGGTAAAGAAATGATAGAAGACGGAAAGGGCGGGAGCATCATTAATATTTCATCGGTATCATCGGGGCCGCCGCTGTCTAAGGTGTTTACCTATAGCGCCACTAAGGCGGGAGTCAATAATATAACGCAATTTTTAGCCAATGAATGGGCGCAAAAAGGGGTTCGCGTAAACGCTATTGCTCCCGGGTTTTTTCCGGCTGAGCAGAACCGAAAAATCTTGACGGAAGAGCGCGTGGCCTCCATTATGCGTCATACTCCGATGAACCGCTTCGGCGACCCATCCGAATTAATAGGAGCTGTAATTTGGCTGGCTTCTGAAAAGGCTTCCTCATTTGTAACCGGTTCAATCGTACGTGTGGATGGCGGTTTTACGGCAATGACAATTTGAATGCCAAATCACGATTAAAGCCGGTCAACAAAAACCTAAAACAAATAGAATTTTGGAAAGGTTTGATTCGATGAAAAAAGTGAGAGTAGGAATAGTCGGTTCGCAATTTGCGGCCACTTTACATGCCGAGTCGTATAAACGTTGCTTATGGGCGCAAATACAAGCAGTGGCAGCAATTGATAATCTGGATGAATTCGGTGATAAATATGATATCCCAAATCGTTATAATGATTACCGTCGTATGTTTGAAAAAGAAGATTTAGACCTGGTAAGCGTATGTGTTCCAAATTTTTTACATAAAGAAATTGTTTTGGCGGCAGTTGAGGCCGGTTTAAAAAATATCGTATGCGAGAAACCCTTGGCCACCAATGTTGCCGATGGGAAAGAGATGGTTGATCGGTGTAAAGAGAATAAGGTAAAATTAATGTATGCGGAAGATTGGATCTTTGCCCCGGCGCTAATTCGGGCAAAAGAAATTGTAGATGAAGGGGGAATTGGTCAACTGCTTTATATAAAAGCTAAAGAGAGTCATAGCGGCACGCATTCCCTATATGCGCAAAAAAAAGAATACTGTGGCGGTGGCGTCATGATTCATCTTGGGATACATCCTATTGCGTTTCTACCCTATTTTGCCCAAAGTGAGATTTCGGAAATTGTCGGGATGAAAAGCACTGGCGGCCAAGGTAATTTACTTCATAAAAATTATACAGGTGAGGATTGGGCCGGCGCTTTGATAACTCTTAAGAACGGGGTACGCGGATTTGTAGAGAGTAATTATATTACCTGCGGAGGAATGGACGATAAAATTGAAATTTATGGAACGGAAGGTAATATACATATAGATTTAACGAAAGGTTCACCTCTAACAGTGTATAGTCGTCCGGGATATGGCTATGCCATTGAAAAAGCCGATTTTACACATGGCTGGACGCAGCCTGCTGTGGATGAATTCATGTCCTTGGGGTATGTGAACGAGATCAATCATTTTGTTGACTGCGTAATGAATGATAAAGAACCGCAAAAAGGCGTTCGCGGGGAAGATGGACTAAAAGCCTTGGAAGCAACCTTCGCCTTATACAAGTCATCAGAAACAGGGATGCTTATAAAATTATAGAGTTGAAAGAGCACCATATGACCGATAAAATAGATAGATTTGAAGCAACTCATATGCCTGTCACCGTGGCCGGCATCGATTTTCATAATCCTTTTTGCGTGGGCTCCGGACCCACGGTGAAGACCATAGATATGCTTCGGCAGATTGACCGAGCCGGTTGGGGAGGCGCGTTCATCAAGCTTACCATAGATCCGGAACCTTATATCAGCCGTATACCACGCTATCGCTGGCAAAGTAAGGAAAAATTACATTCTTTTACCTTGGAAAAAAGAATTAAATTAGACGAGGCACTCAGAATTTGTGAACAAGGGAAAAAAGACGTAAAGGTTACTAAAATTTTCAGCAATATTAGTTATGATGGACCGGATGGTATAAAAGGTTGGATACGTATGGCCAAAGCATTCGAGGATGCCGGAGCGGATGGCAATGAACTGAATATGTGCTGCCCCAATATGTCCTTTAATGTAGAAGTAACGGGTGAAACGATAGAACACAGTACCGGCGCTTCGATGGGCCAGCACCCAAAATTGGTTGCGGAAATTGTTAAAGCCATAAAAGCAGAAACAAAAATACCCCTTTTTGTAAAGTTAACCCCGGAAGGCGGAAGGATTGCCGAAGCAGCTAAGGCAGCCTATGAAGCCGGAGCGGATGTCGTTTCTTCCGTTGGTAACCGGGTGGGTATTGTATCTGTGCCTGATATTGAACGACCTTTCGGAAACCCCCAACATTTGCAGAAAGACTTTGGAATATCCTGTCTTTCGGGACAATGGCTGAAACCTCTTGCCTTATTAGACGTTTATGAGATTCGAAAAGTAAATGGCCCTGACTTCTCGATTTGCGGATATGGCGGCATGTCCCATTGGAAAGACTATATCGAGATGACAATGGTCGGTGCCGATTTAATCGGTATCTGTACGGATACGATCATCCGCGGATATGATTTTTTATGGAAAGAATTGGTAAAGTTAAAAGACTATCTAAGGCGTCATGATTATAGATCGTTAAACGATATGCGGGATATGCTCCTTCCCAGGGTTAAAACAGCCAGGGATATTGAAATTGAACAAGCGGTGGCTCATGTAGTGAGCGATAAATGCATAGGATGTGAAAAATGTATTTCGATCGGTCAGTGTTATGCCATTAAAATGGTGGACGGTAAAGGTTGGGAAGGAAAAAATAAAAAAGGTATGATCGCCGAGGTAAACCCATACAACTGCACAGGTTGTTCCACCTGTTTCGATGTTTGTCCTACGGATTGTTTTGAATGGCAACCGGTCCCTAAGGATCGTAAAAAAACGCCGGTGTAAGGTTGTGGGTATCCCCTTTCTCCAGCGGACGGTTGTTCTGATAAACATAATACGGTTCAGGGCTATTGGTCAGATTGGAATGAATTTGAATAATTGACTAAGATTGTGCGGAAAATGGTGTTGCAGGTCATTTTGATGCCGGAAATTGTTAGTGCAATACCGTTTATCCGGAAATGTATTAAAGAGGGCATCATAGTACTCCCGGGCGGTAAGGGAAAGGTGTAAAACAAATAGGAATGGGGAATTCGATCCATACAGTTCCCGATTACCTGTTCACAATTTTTAACTAAGGAAAAGACAAGGCATGAAATATACCATTGGAATCATCGGTTTGGGGGTCATGGGACAGAACCTGGCCCTGAATATGGAACGAAACGGTTTTAGCGTGAGCGGTTATGACTTGGATAAAGATAAGCGAAAAGCGGCGCAGGAAAAATTTAAGAATAAAAAAATGGTTGTGGCGGCGGATATCGAGCAACTTTCGAAATATCTTGAATCCCCCAAAAAAATCATGATGATGGTACCCGCCGGCCAAGCGGTGGATGCGGTTATTCAGGATTTGAAGCCGTACTTAAAAGCGGGAGATGTATTGATCGACGGCGGCAATAGCCATTTCCCGGATACGGAACGGCGCTGGAAAACTTTGCGGGATGAGGGCATATTGTATATGGGTACAGGTATCAGCGGCGGCGAAGAAGGCGCTTTGTGGGGACCATCGATTATGCCGGGAGGCCACCCCCAGGCCTGGCCGCTGGTAAAGCCGATCTTGCAGGCCATTGCCGCCAAAACCGATGATGGAACACCCAGCTGCGAATGGGTGGGCGAAGGAGGCGCCGGGCATTTTGTCAAAATGGTGCACAACGGCATCGAATACGGTGATATGCAACTAATCTGCGAAGCCTATCTTATCATGGACAAAGTGCTGGAAATGAAGCCGCTGGAAATGAGCGAAGTTTTCCGGGAATGGAATAAGGGTGAATTAAACAGTTATTTAATAGAAATAACAGCGAATATCTTATCTAAAATCGACGAAGAAACCGGCAAACCTATGGTAGACATCATCTTGGATACGGCCGGACAAAAAGGCACAGGTAAATGGACCAGCATCGCCGCCCTTGATTTGGGGATTCCGGCTCAAACCATCGCCGAAGCTGTATTTGCCCGCACCTTAAGTGCGATTAAGGACGAGCGGATTGCCGCTTCCAAAATCTTATCCGGGCCCCAAATTAAGTTTACCGGTAATAAACAAGACCTTTTGGAAGATATTCGTCAGGCTTTGTATGCTTCCAAAATATGTTCCTACGCACAGGGTTTTCAATTAATGCGGGCGGCGGATAAAGAATACGGTTGGAAGCTGAATTTCGGAAATATTGCCCTCTTGTGGCGGGCGGGCTGCATCATCCGCGCTCAATTTCTCGACCGCATTAAAGCGGCCTTCGATAACCATCCCGCTTTACCCAATCTGCTACTTGATGACTATTTCAAAAATGCGATGGATCCGATACAGGAAGGATGGCGGCGGGTGGTTGCTCAGACCGCTCTTTGGGGCGTTTCCGTCCCCGCTTTTAGCAGCGCTTTGTCTTATTATGACGGGTACCGTAGTGAAAAGCTTCCGGCCAACCTGTTACAGGCCCAGCGTGATTATTTTGGCGCGCACACCTATGAACGGGTGGATGCGGCCCGCGGCAAGTTTTTTCATACCCAATGGATATAAATGAAAAATGCAGCGTCATTGCGGGCTATGTACCAACGAGGGATCTTTATCCCTGTTAGTTAACCGATTTTTCCTTCCGATAAATCGGCCATCGAAAGGACCTTATTGGGATTTAAACGTAAAGTGAAATGTGATGAGTTTGTTTTTTAGTAAAGGTAGCACAGATTTCGAATTCACTCTAGCGGAATTAAAGGCAGGACTCTTTGACGCCTTAGATAAAATCGGAACCCGGAAAAAAGTTTTGGTCATTCCGCCGGATTTTACACGTTCTCACTCTTTCGCCGGGCCGTTAACCCGTTTTGCTTACCGATACTTTGGACGACGACTTACGGATATCTTGCCGGCCCTGGGAACCCATTCACCGATGACGGAAACCCAAATGGAAGAAATGTTCGGTGATCTTCCCCGTAACCTGTTCCGCGAGCATAACTGGCGTAAAGATGTGCTGACTTTAGGCGTGGTGCCTGCGCAATATGTGTCAGAAGTAACCGACGGTAAGTTGGACTATCCCTGGCCGGCCCAGGTGAATAAATTACTGGTAGAAGGGGGATATGATCTCATTCTTTCTATCGGTCAAGTAGTACCGCACGAGGTAATTGGCATGGCCAATTATAATAAAAATATATTAGTGGGCACGGGCGGCGCGGAAGGTATCAACAAAAGCCATTTTCTGGGCGCTGTTTACGGTATGGAACGGATTATGGGGCGGGCTAATAATCCCGTACGGGCCGTGTTGAACTATGCCTCCGAACATTTTGCCGCCCATCTGCCTATTGTTTATGTGCATACGGTTGTTGGTAAGAATAAAGAGGGACAGTTGGTCGTAAAAGGACTCTATATAGGAGACGATGCCGAATGCTTTGAAAAAGCGGCGCAGCTTTCGATGCAAGTGAATTTTGAAATGCTGGACAAACCGTTAGAAAAGATAGTGGTTTATCTGAATCCGCTGGAATTCAAGAGTACCTGGCTGGGTAACAAGAGTATTTACCGCACACGCATGGCCATTGCCGACGGCGGCGAATTAATCATTCTGGCGCCGGGACTGAAAGAATTCGGCGAGGATGCCCAAATCGACCAGCTTATTCGCAAATACGGTTATTTGACGACACCGGAAATTTTGAAACGAACCGGAGAAAACACAGATTTGCAAAATAATCTTAGCGCGGCGGCCCACCTCATCCACGGATCGTCCGAAAATCGTTTTAAAATAGTTTACTGTCCCGGTTATCTGACCCGGGAGGAAATAGAAGGCGTACATTTTCATTATGCCGATTTGAATGAAATGATAAAGCGCTATAATCCAACTCTTTTAAAAGACGGTTTTAATACATTGCCCGACGGGGAAGAAATATTCTTTATCTCAAATCCGGCTATGGGGTTATGGGCTTATCGACAGCGATTTCAAAACGCCTGATCGGTACAAGAAGAAATAATAAAGAAATCTTTGAAAAAACATAGCAAGTGTCGTTTTTTCGTCCCGGCCGATCGGGATAAACTTGGGTGCAATCTATAATAGGTTGTAAATATTGGATTTCCCCATCAGGGTAACTTCGGGTAATCCGTCAACGTCCAGTGCGGAATGACAGATTCGGATGGGTTCGGATTTTTTAATGGTTCCGTAAGTTTTAAGGAAGTAAATAGCTTATGCGCAGGCAAAGATATATCATCGCTTTACTGCTGTCGGTGCTGTGCTCTTCTTCCGTACCCCTTTTCCTGGAATATTTTACGCCTTATGTAGACGCCTGGACGGTAAACGGATATCGCTACGTGGTTGTTTTTTTGATCATATTTCCTATTATTATCGTATTTTCCAGAGCGGGAAAATATACCCAACGTATGTGGAAGGTGGCCTTAATTCCGGCCCTGTTTAATTTTCTTCAGCAGATTACCTGGGCCTGGGCGCCTTATTTTATCGAACCGGGAATGATTGGTTTTCTGGTCAAAAGCACTGTTGTCTGGTCGATTGCCGGTTCATTTCTAATATTCGTTGATGAGCGTTTTTTGTTGCAGGACAAGCGTTTCTGGATGGGGTTGATGCTTTCCTTGACCGGTTTTTTCGGATTGAGTTATTTTGGAGAAGGCCTATCCTTAGGCGGTACATTTTTCGGTGTTATGCTGGTGCTTGTCAGCAGTCTTTTTATGGCCTCTTACGGTTTGGCGGTAAAACGTTATTTTAATGAGACGAGTGCGCTGGTTTCATTTTCCATTATTGCCTTCTATACGGCTCTGGGTCTGGTAGCTTTGATGTTTGTTCTTGGCGAGCCCCAGGCCTTCCTGCGTATTCCTTTAAAAATAAATCTTATTATTGCCGTATCGGCTTTTGTAGGGATCAATGTGGCGCATGTACTCTTCTACATTTCCCTTAAGCATCTTGGTGTGATGGTTTCTTACAGTGTAAGTCTGTTCTCGGCATTTTTTACCGCTCTGCTTTCTTATCTGATTTTTAATGAACGTTTAAGTCTTTTACAATGGCTATCGGGATCATTTATCATTGCCGGCGGTGTCATTATCATAGCCGCAAGAAATCGCAAACAGAATCATAAGCAAACTGAAATACTCAGAGGAGTTGAAATAAACGAATGGAATACAATTAAAAAGACGGGAGAAGTAAAATGAATAGACTTTCAATAATAAAAAACGATTGTGAACTGGATTTTTTGTCTTTGGGGGCATTGGTGCACCGTCTGGATCCGGGCGTAGTACCGTTTCGCAAGGCCCGTTCTGCGGAAATCCATGTATCGGGTGGAGAATATAACGTGGCCGCCAACTTATCCGATTGTTTCGGGCTAAAAACGGGCATTGTATCGGCCATGGTCAATTATCCCATTGGCGAGCTGGTGCAAACACGGGTACGCGAGATGGGCGTAAAAACCTTTTTTAAATATTTTAAGCACAACGGTGTCAATGGGCCGAATCTTGCCACGGTATATAGCGACCGCGGTTATGGCGTACGACCGCCGGTGGTGTTTTACAATCGTGCCAACGAGGCGGCCGGATTGCTTGGTAAAGGCGATATCGACTGGGAAGCCATCTTTGACAAAAGGGTACGCTGGTTTCATTCCGGCGGGATTTTTGCGGCCCTTTCGTCTACTACATCCGACGTCATCCTCGAAGGTATGCAGGCGGCTAAAAAACACGGGGCGGTCGTTTCCTTTGATCTGAATTACCGCGGTAAGTTATGGGCGCCCCTCGGCGGTTTGGAAAAAGCGCGGGAAGTATTACGTAAAATTGTGGGAAACGTGGACGTGTTGCTCGGCAATGAAGAAGACTTGCAAACCGGTCTGGGCATCCAGGGGCCGGAAGTGGCCGCGACTTCCAAATTTGACACTTCCAACTTTTTCGAAATGATTGAACGCACCGTGGAAGAGTTTCCCAATATAAAAATGGTGGCCACTACTTTGCGCGAGGTTAAATCGGCTAATTTACATCACTGGGGCGCGGTACTATGGTATAACGGAAAAAAATTCGAAACACCAAAAGCCGAATTGAATGTGCTGGACCGCATCGGCGGCGGCGACGGTTTTGCCACCGGTCTGATTTTCGGATTGATTGACGGCAGAGAGCCGAAAGATGCGCTACGGCTGGGCTGGGCGCACGGCGCTTTGCTGACTACTTTCCCCGGCGATACGACCATGGCCCGCCTGCCGGAAGTGGAAGCCTTCGCCCGGGGAGGATCGGCGCGGGTACAAAGATAAGGGTGATAAATCGACGCAAAGGTTTATCCTTGATATCATTCCGTACTCGCCTTACTGGGATCTTACAATATCCAACTGGAAGGTTAATTCTATAGTAGGAGGATAATCGTTCTTCTGCTGACATAGCGCTCATCAAGGGACGATAAACGAATACTTCTTCAACAGGCGGGGCAGAAAGAGCGGTTTTATTTCTACGGTGAAGAATATGGGGTGGCAGCAGATTAAGGTGCTAAAAATGACAAATCTCTTATTCCAGGACCCTGATATTCATCAAATTAGACAAGAATAACCTCTATGCCCATACTTTTCAATTTCTGCTCTTCCTCTTCGGGAATATCGGTATCCGTGATCACGGTTTGCACATCACTCATGGGAGCGATTAAGGCCAGGCGACGCCGGCCGAATTTACTGGAATCCGTAACCACATATACTTCCCTGGATAATTCGATCATAATTCGATTCAGATGAGCCTCTTCCACATTGGGGGTGTAAATACCGTGTCGGGCGGCAATCCCGTCCACTCCTAAAAACAACTTGTCGCAATAATAGTTACGAAGCGCGCTTTCGGCCGCAGGTCCCACCATAGAAAGCGCATTCTTGCGTAAAATGCCGCCCAGCATGATAATTTTGAAATTCGGATAGTCGGCTAACTCCCGGGCAATATTCAGGGCGTTGGTGATGACCGTTAATTCCTTGAATTGACCCAGATTTTTAGCTATTTCCAGGGTAGTCGTTCCCGAATCCAGTATGATCGTATCCCCATCCTGAATCCGTCCGGCGGCTTTACGGCCGATCAACTGCTTTTCCTTAAAATGCTTTTTAGCCTTGTCATTGAGTTTAAAATCCATGCTAACCCGCTGGGGACGGATGGCTCCTCCGCGGGTTCGTATTAAGAGATTCTTACGCTCCAGTTGAGAAAGATCGTTACGGATGGTTACCGTACTCACTCCAAAATTTTTACTCAGGGTATTGATTTGTACCTGACCCTCATTTTCAATCTGCTTCAAAATTTTAGCTCTGCGCTCAATAGTCAGGTCTTTTTCGTCTCTTTTTATCATAAGCTTAGACCTCGGTTTAGATTTTAAAAATATAAGGAAAAATAACAAAAAATCAATGGGGCTAATAAAAATAATACAAGTATATGAGATTAAAGAAGTTAAATATATATAGAAAAATTTTAAAAAACATTTGACAAGTAAAAAAAAATAAATTATGTTAAAAAAACAAAGGGAAAGTAAAAAATACAAAGGAAAAAAAAGTGAAAAGCTATTTTCCCGGACTTTCTAACGAGCAGCTACACGCTTTAGGTGCCTATCATACGGCTACTGAAATTTCCGGTCAACCCCAATTATGGTTAAAAACCTGGCTCTATCTGTATAATGTTCGTCGGGAACTCAAAGATTTTCTTTTGCCTTTATATGAAAAAGATCATTTGCAAATTATCCTGACCGGAGCCGGGACTTCCGCCTATGTGGGTGATGTCCTGCAGGGAGTCTTCCTGAAAGATCGCAAGGTTCAGGCCCGCTCTGTGGCCACAACCGATATTGTAACCCATCCCGGGCACTATTTTCACCCGCAACAAACCACCCTGCTCATTTCTTTTGCCCGCTCCGGAAATAGCCCGGAAAGCATAAAAGCCGTACAATTGGCTAATGAAGTCTGTAGCCGTATCTTCCATCTGGTTATTACCTGTAATGCGGATGGGGCTTTGGCCAAAGAAGTAAAGGGAACCAATAGCTTTGTGTTTACTTTGCCGCCGGAATCCAACGATCTGAGTCTGGCCATGACCGGTAGTTTTACTTCCATGCTGTTAAGCGGATTGCTTATCGCCCGTCTGGAAGAGTTGGCCGATCTAAAAGATGAGGTACGGCGGCTGGCGGACTACGGCACAAAAATATTACAATCCTATTTTCCTGTTTTACATGAGGCGGCTCAATTGGATTTTGACCGGGCTGTCTTCCTGGGCTCCGGCATCTTTCAGGGAATCGCCAGAGAATCTCACCTCAAATTACAGGAATTAACCGACGGACAGGTGATCTGTAAATTTGATACGTTTCTGGGATTTCGTCACGGGCCCAAAGCAGTGATTACACCCCATACTTTGATGGTTTATCTTTTTTCCAACCGGGATTATGTCCAGCAATACGAGCGGGATCTGGTAGAAGCGGTTGTCAATGGCCAGAAAGGTATTCTGGGCATCGGTATCATGGAACATGCTATTTCCGGCGTTCATCTGGATAGCCACATTATTCTCTCGGATGACGGGGTTCGTCTGGATGAAAGTCTTTTGACACCGGCCATGGTCTTACCTGCCCAAATGATTGCTTTTTTGAAATCGATTCATTTAGGTTTAGAGCCCGACAATCCTTCCAGAAGCGGAACGATTACGCGGGTGGTCCAGGGAGTGAAACTCTATCCCTTTTCAAAAGAGAGTGTGAATGAATGAAACATCCTATCCGGTCGATTATTAAGGAACATAAAAAAAATTCTGAGCAAGGAATTTATTCCGTTTGTTCGGCCAATCCGTTTGTCCTGGAAGCCGCCATGCTGCAGGCCAAAGCGGATCATTCCCTGTTGCTGATTGAAGCCACTTCCAATCAGGTGGATCAGTTCGGCGGATATACGGGTATGACCCCTGAAGATTTTCACAACTATGTACGAAGATTGGCTGGAACCATGGATTTTCCTGTATCCTCTCTGGTATTAGGCGGAGACCATTTAGGCCCGAATGTATGGCAAAATCAACCGGCGGAAATAGCCATGAACCGGGCCCGGGATCAGATAGCTTCCTATATAGAGGCGGGTTTTACTAAAATCCATTTGGACGCCAGCATGCCCCTAAAGGGCGACGAGTATGAAGCGGGTCTTCCTTTAAATCCGCGTCTGGTGGCGCAACGGACGGCTGAACTTTGTCTCGCGGCAGAGCATTCCTTGCAAAAACTACCTGCAGATCGGCAAAAACCCGTGTATGTTATCGGCACCGATGTACCCGTACCGGGAGGGGCAAAGGATTCGATTCATGAAGTACGTATTACACCTGTTGCGGAAGTCGCTGAAATTCTTGATCTGACCCAAAAAACTTTTGCGGAAGAAGGGCTCGAATCCGCCTGGGAAAGGGTAGTGGCTATCGTAGTACAGCCCGGGGTGGAATTCGGGGACGATACGGTTATAGAATATGATCGTCATAAATCGCATTCCCTGTCCGCCTTTATTGATAATCAACCGAATCTCGTTTACGAAGCCCACTCTACCGATTACCAGACCCCTTTGGCGCTGAAACAAATGGTAGAAGATCATCTGGCCATTTTAAAAGTGGGACCCTGGCTGACATTTGCTTTACGCGAAGCGATTTTTGCCTTATCTTTTATGGAGGAGGAATTGACACGTTTAAGGAAGAGCGTAACGCCCTCCCATCTTATGGAAACAATAGAGCGGGTCATGCTTCAGAATCCGGCCCATTGGATTAAGCATTATCATGGTACCGCCGGACAGCAAGCTTTTTCCCGGAAGTTCAGTTACAGCGATCGCATCCGCTATTATTGGCCCCATGAAGATGTTGCCCTGGCCGTTCAACACCTGATAAAGAATCTGGAAACTCTTTCCATCCCGGATTCACTGGTCAGTCAGTATTTACCGAATCAGTATCGGGCCATCCGTGCCGGTGAGATTGAAAAGACGCCCCGCGCTCTGCTTCATCATAAGATACGGGAAGTGCTGGCTATCTATTCTCAAGCAACGGCAATGAGAAAAACGAACCGGAAAGCGAAAAATCCGAATCACATTGTAATGGAGTCGATATGAAAAAAGGAAAACCATGGCTGTTTTACGCTATCATCACAACGACATTTTGGGGAGTGTGGGGTGCTTTAATCGAAATTCCGGAAAAGGGAGGTTTTCCGGCCACTCTGGGATATTCGGTCTGGGCTCTGACTATGATTATTCCGGCAGTGATCGCTTTAAAAATGGTGAATTGGAAATTGGAATACGACGGTCGTTCTATTTTTCTGGGGGCGGTGATCGGTTTTACCGGAGCCGGAGGTCAATTAATCTTGTTTCAGGCTCTTCGAACCGGGCCGGCCTATCTGGTCTTTCCCTTTATTTCTCTCTCTCCGGTAGTAACCATTTTGCTCTCATACGTATTCCTGAAAGAGCGCTCCAGCAGAAGAGGCTGGATTGGAATCATTCTGGCGCTGATTGCCATCCCCCTACTTTCGTATCAGTCAGCCAGCGGCAACGGAGCGGATAGCTATCTATGGATTATCCTTGCTTTGCTGGTTTTTTTAGCCTGGGGATTTCAGGCCTATGTCATGAAATTTGCCAACGAAACCATGAAAGCAGAGAGCATCTTTTTTTATATGATGGTAACCGGTATACTACTCATTCCCTTTGCCATTTGGATGACCGATTTTAGCCAGCCTATCAATTGGGGGTTCAGCGGTCCCTGGCTCACGGCCATCATACAGATTTTAAATGCCATCGGAGCCCTGATGTTGGTATTCGCTTTCCGCTATGGGAAAGCGATGATTGTCAGTCCTATGACCAATGCTTTAGCACCGGTGATTACCATTATTATCTCTCTGTCCATTTACCAGGTGATCCCGAATCCGGTGATTATTGCGGGAATGGCCTTAGCCATCGGATCGGCCTTTTTATTAGCCATCGAAGAAGAGTAAACTTTAAATCGCAGGTGTTGGAAAGGAATACAGCCGGATGAACAAAAAATACGATGTGATTGTTGTGGGGGAATTAAACGTTGATTTGATCCTGAATAAGATCGATGGATTTCCGGAAATCGGTAAAGAAAAGTTAGCCGCAGAAATGACCCTGACCCTGGGCAGCTCGTCGGCCATTTTTGCCAGTAACTTAAGCGCGCTCGGTGCCGAAGTAGCTTTTTTAGGAAAAATCGGTAAAGATCAGTTCGGAGAACTGGTTATGGAAAGTCTGCGCCGAAAAGGGGTGCATACGGAATTAATCATTCAGGATGAAAAATTGAACACCGGTGCAACCATTGTGCTCAATTATGATGAAGACCGGGCCATGATTACCCATGCCGGTGCTATGGAGCATTTAACGCTTCATGATATCACCGCCGGCAAACTATCGTTAGCTCGTCACCTGCATTTTTCTTCTTATTTTCTGCAACCGGGAATCAGGAAGGATGTGGGTGCCTTATTCGCATTGGCGAAAAGACAGGGTCTGACCACCTCTTTCGATATGCAGTGGGATCCGGCCGAAAAATGGGATATGGACTATGGAAATATTTTACCTTCAGTAGATATATTTTTTCCCAACAAACAGGAACTGATCGAATTGACCGGCCGGGTGAATATGAAGGAAGCGCTTCATGCCTTAGGAAAAACAAACACGATTGTGGTTAAAATGGGTAGCGAGGGTTCTGTGCTGTGGAAAGATGGGCAGGATTTTTCTTTACCGGCCTTTCTGAACAATGAGGTTGTGGATGCCATCGGTGCCGGAGATAGTTTCAATGCCGGCTTTATCTTTAAATATGTTTCCGGTGCTCCGTTGGAAGAATGCCAGCGCTTCGGTAATCTATGCGGAGCGGTCAATACGACTGCTGCCGGCGGTACAACCGCCTTTACAAACTATAGGGACGTGCTGAAGATTGCCAGAGAGCGTTTTGGCTACGAAGAATAGTTTGAAACGAAACCCCAAAACTGTCGCCGGACAACGGGTGGTGAAATGATGAGGAAAGCGGTTGGTTTTCACTTTGCTTAAAACTAGCGGTGAGCAATGGATACGTTAAAAAACATTGATTTGGAAGAAAAGTTAAAAGAAGCCCAAAGGAATCGGATAGCCCTTT
>Ga0256841_1001295_pt1 | contig 22176 bp, 16 predicted proteins | sample 356308metaG_FD_185971 | JGI IMG/M metagenome (GOLD analysis project Ga0256841, IMG submission 185971) | Hydrothermal vent microbial communities from Mid Atlantic Ridge, Atlantic Ocean - 356-308 | ecosystem: Environmental > Aquatic > Marine > Hydrothermal vents | place: Atlantic Ocean: Mid... | reverse complement strand
GCGTTCGCGACCGAGGGCCGCGCAGGCATAGTCGACACGATGTCGAGCAGCCCGACCGAGTGAACGCCGCTTAGCGCGCGGCATGACGCCGCCGCAGCAGGAAGTCGGTGAGAAATGCGGGCTAGCCTGCATGCCAAACCACACAGCTTGAAGCCCGTCGGATAGTACGCTATAAGCCTTCATCATCTACTCAAGCTTCGCCCGGCACCGGTCGCTACAGTGCCTGCACAGCACACTTAAAGTGAGTATGCGATGAACCCAGCGGAACCCCTGCAGACCACGGCCCCGTCTGCAGAACTGCCAAGGGAACAGGCCGAACAGCTGATACACCTGCAGAAGGATATTCTCGAGGCCGTGGCCCTGGGTCACGACCGTGAGACCATACTGGATGATATCTGCCGCTCGGCTGAAACCATGCTGCCGGAATCCGTCGGCTCCATCATGCTGTACGACGAGAGCAGAACCCACCTGGTGGTACGCTCGGCGCCCAATGTACCCGAAGCCGCCATCCAGCAGCTCAACGGCCTGGTGCCGGGCGAGTGTTCCGGTTCCTGCGGCACAGCGGTCTACCAGGATAAACCGGTCTTTGTGAAGAACACCCTGACCGACCACCGCTGGGCGGATTTTCACCAGTATGCCATTGATTTCGATATCGGCGCCTGCTGGTCCATGCCGATTCGCACGGAAGGTGGCGAAATCATCGGCTCGTTCGCGCTCTCCATTTTCAGGGAATGCGAACCCGACGCCTTTCACAAACACCTGCTGGAAACCAGCGCCGCGCTCGCCAGCATCGTGATCCGGCGTCAGCAGGAGGAAACCCTGCTGCATGCGGCTGCCTACCAGGATACCCTTACCGGCCTTCCCAACCGCTACCTGTTCATGCAGCAACTGGATCATGCCATTGAGTCGGCGCGACGCAACGACACACAACTGGCCCTATTGTTTATCGACCTGGACCAGTTCAAGAATATCAACGACACCCAGGGCCATGAGACCGGCGACCGCATATTACAGACAGTAGCCTCAACCATGGCCAGACGGGTACGCAAAATGGACCTGCTGGCCCGCTTTGGCGGCGACGAGTTCGTGATACTGCTCGAGGACATCGGCGACACGGAAGAAGTCTCGCATGTCACCGCGAAACTCATTGACGCCTTCAACACGCCTATCACGATTCGGCAGCGCGACTACTCGCTGACCACCAGCATCGGCATCAGCCTGTTTCCGCGTGACGCGGGGGACCGCGATACCCTGTTACGGCGGGCCGACACCGCCATGTACGAGGCCAAAAAACGCGGTCGCAACCAGTGTTTCTTCTACCAAGCGGAACTCGGCACCCGCGTCGATCAGCACGTGGCCATGGAGGCCGCCCTGCGCCAGGCCATCACCCAGCGGCAGTTTATCCTCCACTATCAGCCCATCTACCGCGCCGACGATGGCGGCCTGGACAGCGTTGAAGCCCTGGTTCGCTGGCAGCGTCCCGGTTTTGGCACGGTCGCACCGGATGACTTTATCTGGCTCGCTGAAGACACCGGCCTGATCAAACCCATCGGCGAACAAATCCTCTTCGACGCCTGCCGGCAGTGCAGCGAGTGGTGGCAATCCGGACTGCCGCACTTCCAGCTGGCCGTCAATATCTCCGCCCGGCAGCTGGACGGGCTCTTTTTTGACCAGGTGCAGCAAGTACTGGCCAGGACCGGTTTCCCGGCCGGCCAGCTGGAGATCGAGGTCACCGAATCCACGCTCATGGATCCCCGGGGTGAGGCCGTGGAAGAGCTGCTGCGACTGCGTGAACTGGGCATCGGTGTAGCCATGGACGATTTCGGTACCGGCCATTCCTCGCTCGCCCAGCTCAAACACCTGCCCATATCCAAGCTCAAGATCGACCGTTCCTTTGTCCGCGATATCCCCGAAGATCCCAGTGACGCCATCATCGCCCGCACCATCATCGCCATGGGCAACAGCCTGGGCCTGAAAGTGGTGGCAGAAGGCGTGGAAAGCCGCGCACAGGAAGCCTTTCTTAAAGCAGAGCACTGCGACCTGCTGCAGGGTTACCTGTTTGACCGCCCCATGTCCGCCAGCGAACTGGAAATCCTGCTGGCCCGCTCCGCCGATTGAAGCTCTCCAGGTAGCCGCCACAGTGGGCGAGCTCATTCAGGAACAAAACTGTCGCAGGTAGTCCTCGTAGTTCTCCCGCTTGCGGCGCAGCTCGTAACTCTCATCGAGCGTATAGCCCCGGCGCAGCCTTGAGCGCACCGCTTCCAGTTGTTTTCGCTTTTTCCAGCAGGATTTGCTTTCCCGTTCCGGCGTTTTTCGTCGAACTGTCCGATTGTGCACCCTTGAATCCCGGTTCCGGTAACTGCGCAAAAGCTCCTTCTCGCCATTTCGCAGGGCAGTCCAGCCGCTACGGGAGTTGTCGAGGTCAATCGGCCCACTCCCTTCTTCACAGGGAATCTGCTGATAACTGATATGCCTGTCGGGCTGCACACAGCGATACACTCTGGCACGTGCCCAGGCCATTGAGGGCGACAGTGTGTAAAAAACGGCAATCGCCGCAAGACAGGCTAGGATGCGCATTGTTTCCTCCTTGAAACAATATCCGGATAATTAGTAGCGTAGTAAATTCAAATACAATGGCTCTTTGTTTTGTCGCATCCCGGGCAATTCTAACCAATATTCGTCGCATGACAACCCGGGGGTTTAACACAGCGGTCAGTCGAGAACAGGGGCACAGAGAAATGCGGGCCAGACCCCCGGATTGTGTCCTTCTCCATACCTTAACCGGCAACTTCATCACAGTTCTCGTATTTCCTCCTTAACACTACTGTGTTCCTGTCGTATAACCGCTCGTTATGAGTGCCGCATCCAATGCATATCTTCAGCCCGGGTTCATTACCGTGATTATCCTGCTTACGCTTGCACTACTGGGTAGCTGTGTACCTGACACATCAGTCAATGATCAGGCCAGTCCGGATTATTCAGCAGTGGCCGGGGCACTGGTTTCAGAAACCGCTTTTGCGAAAGCTACCAGCCATACAGAAAATCATGCACCGGTCATCGATCCGGTAGGAGCACAAAGCACGCCGGCCGGGAAAACCCTGAGCTTTGATATAACGGCCTCTGACCCGGACGGACCTGCACCGATACTGAGCTGTGTAGACTGTCCGCGCGGTGCATCTCTGTACCCATCCACCCAGGGGGGGCTCTTCAGCTGGCAACCTTCACCGGATACAAAAACACACAAGCCCATCCGGGTTGTCATCCGAGCCACTGATGCAATCGACCCTGCGATCGCCACCGAGAGGAACGTATACATTACAGTTGCAGACAATGCTCCACAAATGGACGTCATCGCGGATGCAACTATATCAGAAGGACAAACTCTAAAGTTGCCCGTTGCAGGTGACGCAAATACCACGACTCAAGCCATTCGCTCCGTCATCATCTTCGATGCGCCGTTGACAGACACCCTGACTGCAAACGGAGCTGACCACTCATTCTCCCGTGCCAGTCCTGCGACGTACCGGGATGGCACAGGCCGAATCATACATGTACCTGCCGACACCCCTCGCTTCCTGGACAACCATCAAGGGCTTCTTATTGAAGGGCGCCGTACCAACCTGATTGCACCGAGCCTGAATCTTGGCAGCGCACCATGGACGGGAGTGTTCGGCGGCACTGCAATCGATAATTTCGGTATTGCACCTGACGGTACGGTAACATCCTCGCTGGTCAAGGGAAGCACCAATGCACGGAGTTGCCGAAGGATTGCTGTAAAGCTGACCGCCCTTGACCATTACGAGACACCAACCGGGTATTACGCAACCAGGATACATGTAAAGTCCGGAAGCTCGGTTTCATCCCGGGTTGGCGTCTATAACGACACTCGTTCCGAGTGGGAAAGCTACGTGGAAATAGACTGGAACGACGGATTGCCTTCTGTAACCTCCAGCATGAACACTACCAGTGAAAACCTGTTGGATCGTGGCCGGATCTATCTCGACGACACGGGTTACAATGGGTGGTGGGTGCTAACCTTCAGCTTCAGGAAACAACCCTCCACTACGCCGGATGATGCAACTTTCCTGCAGGTCGAACCAGACCTGGATGGCACAGGAAGCAACATTGAAGTGTGGGGCATCCAACTGGAGCCCGGGCATCTTTCAACATCCTACATTCACAACACATCGGCTACCCCGAAGGTGCGTGAACCTGACCTGCTTGCTTATCACATCAATGGCTTTGCGCCGGCTTTCCCCGGCAACAACGTGATGATTGAATCCGAATACTACCCCCGCTGGCGATACGACGAAGTTCGTGGCTGGCACCCTCGCTTCTGGGGCTCTGCAATCGACGCCAGCACCTACTTTCTCGCCAGATCAAGCCGTTCCTCTCCCAATTTTGTTGCAACACGCACCTTCGATAAAAATGCGCTACGCGAAGACGTAACTCTTGGCCCGGCTTATGAGCGAGGTGACCTGGTGCGAGTAGAAACGCGGGCCACATCAAAGCGCGGACTTGAAATTCTTCCGGACTTCATGGACAACCGTAAGTGCGGGACCGGACCAGCAGATCTAAACTGCATAGAGAACAGGGAAGATCAGGCATGGGGTGAAAACCTCATTGTCGGCAATCTGACAGGCTTATCTGTAAGCAATATGTCTGAGCGTGAAACTGACGGGCCTTTGAATGCTTCAATCAGGCACGTCAGGGTTCATGTGCTGGATGCCGAAACCCCCAATCTCTACGGAGTGTCACTGGTGAATGGGATCTTCATCTGGACCCCGAGGGAGGGGGCCCACACTCAAAGCCCCTACCTCATAACAGTACGCACAACCGATCCCGGGAATCCCGAAATTTATGTTCAGCAAGACGTCAGGCTGACGGTTGTGCCGCCCTCTTGAGCCGCTACGCCTGCTCATCTTTAGACCGTCAGCTGCCTTTCCAACAGGCGCTGCAGAATACCTGTTTCTTTAGGTTAAATGCGAACGCGGAGCTGGTGCTCCCCTGCTCCTGGTACTCTCCGATCCAGCATGCCGTATTTCCGGAGAGCGCGCCGCGGCATGACGCCGCCGCAGCAGGAAGTCGGTGAGAAATGCGGGCTAGACGGCTGTTCAGCATAAAATGGGACTGACAGAATGCAGCCGGCCGTCACACCGGCAATCGTGGTGTACACATTACTGGATTACTGGAAAATCAGTTTATGCAATACCACGATATCAGGAAAGTCCACTACCCCGTCACCTGTCGGCGGATACAGGTCGCCATGGGCAAGTTGTTCCGCATCCAGTGACGTCAGGCCAAGCAGCTGGCGGTACCCCAGCAGCAGGTCTGCAGCACTCAGTCTGCCATCCAGGTTAAAATCTCCATCCGCTACCACCGAAACCGTATCGAGTCCGGTGTTCGTCTTCCAGTCCGGGAAATTGTAAACCGTATTCTGCAAATTGAATGTATCACCACCTACAGCATTCAACGCCGGATAATACAAGTTACTGTAAGGCGCCTCTGATTAATTCGTCATGCCGGCGAAGGCCGGCATCCATGTCATCGAAACCACTGGATACTGGCATCCGCCAGAATGACGGAACGCAAACTAATCAGAGATCCACTGATTCAGCACAATCAGGAACAGTAACCAAGGTCGCCGTTCCTATTGATACTAATCCAACGGTAATACGCCTTTTTTGCTTCTTGCCATACCGGCTAAACCGAGCAGACCACTACCAAACAACCAGGCAGTAGCAGGGAGTGGTACCGTGCTTACGGCCGTTCGAACAAGATACGAACCGGTATCGGATGCACCATCGGTTATGTACGTAGCGGGGGTGAGTGACGGATCATAACCAAAATCCTGGAACTCCCACCACGTAGCTCCACCGCAACAACTTTGCTGCTGATACCACATATTCATAAGCCACATATCGCGGTTGTACAGTGCCGGGTCATTGATACCGGCAAATCCTCTGGAGCCTCCAGCAGGTGTGACGGATGGGTTTGCCGGGTAAGTTTGCCCCATTAACGCAGCCAACTCGTCAATCTTGATTACCTTTGCATCATCGTTTGGGGCTGAAAATATTCCAAAGTCATTAAACAGTTGTTCAACCTCTGTACGTGTGGCATATCGAAACCCGTCATAGGCCCCGCCCGGACCAAGTTGGGAATCAACATAGACCACCGATTCACCGACTGTTTGAGTGAGATCCAGCCACTCAAGGTTTGTACTGCTGTCGTAAGTCAATGCATTGTCCCCGGCGGACTGCCAGTCTCGGGCGACTAGTGTTGATGCAGATGCAGTAGTGCATACCAGGCTGACGATAGTGGTGAATAGAAGCACCAGCTTTTCAAGGGTACCAAGCATAACAGCTCTCTCCTCAAATATTGTTATTGGTTACTCAATTGCTGTAAACAGATAGTTATGTTTTTTTATTGCTGTCAATAAGCGCATAGTACCAATAAAGGATGGTAATGGGGCGCTTCCCACGCTTTAGTTAATAATTATTTTCTTATAATTGGGCGCTCCGCCAGGCCCGGAAACGGGTTACTGACGTGAGCCGCGACAGGCCGAAACTGTGGCCTTGTCACGCTCTCGGAGGCCATTCTGGTGCATTCGGCATACATAGTGGGACATGGCGAAAAACCCTGAGCATCAGGGTTCGCTAATAGTGTGCCAAGACGTTGTTTTTAAATGGTGGCCAGAGGTGGAATCGAACCACCGACACGGGGATTTTCAGTCCCCTGCTCTACCAACTGAGCTATCTGGCCTTTGGTGAAGAGCGCGTATTAAACCGGGAGTGACCGGGGCAGTCAAGTGGAAGCCGTATTTTTGACGCAGCACCCGGTGTTTATGCACTGACCGGTGCTTTTCGCCCGGTCAGGCAGGCGGCTGGTAGTCCGGCGGGGTCTCGGCGCCTTCGCCGAAAAAGAACTTTTCCATCTGTTCTTCGAGGAACTTGCGGTCCTTCGGCTGCATGGGTGACAGCCGGTATTCGTTGATGAGTATGGTCTGCTGCTGCATCCACTGCTGCCAGGCTTCTTTTGAAACCTTCTCGAATATACGTTTACCCAGCTCTCCGGGATAAACGGGCCGGTCGAGGCCTTCGGCCTCTTTTCCCAGTTTGACACAATGCACCATTCTGGCCATGTGCGGGATCTCCTCAGTTGAGTTGTTGCAGTTGGGCCAACAGTCGTTTGACCGGGGCGGCAAATCCCAGTGTTTCCGGGTGACGCGTGTTATACCAGAGCCCATTTCCGTCTTCCATCACAGAATGAACCGGGTTTTGTAACTGCAGGTAACAGGGGGTGATATCCAGGTGGAAATGACTGAAGGTGTGGCGCACCACCGGCCAGACCTTCACTTCGCTGTTCCCGTTGCCGGCATGCCGGTCGCACCAGCCATCCAGTGCATCCCGGCTTTCGAATTCCGGGAATCCCCACAGGCCGCCCCAGATCCCGCTGGCGGGACGCTGCTGCAGGTAGATTTCCCGCTCGGGGTTTACCAGTAACAACATCCTGACTTCGCGCACCGGCAGCGCGCGGCGCGGCCGCGGCGCCGGGAAATCCTGCTGGCGCTGTTGCCTGTGCGCTTCACACTCCGACTGCAGCGGACAAACCGCGCAATCCGGTTTACTGCGTGTACACAGGGTTGCCCCCAGGTCCATCATGGCCTGATTGTACGCTGCCACACGTTCAGCCGGGGTCAATGTCTCTGCCAGCGACCACAGCTGCTTCAGCACAGCCGTCTTTCCCGGCCAGCCTTCTACTGCGTGGTAACGGGTCAATACCCGCTTGACGTTGCCATCGAGGATAGCGTGGCGTTGCCCGCACGCCAGCGAAAGGATGGCGCCCGCGGTGGAACGACCGATGCCGGGTAATTGCTGCAGGGTTTCGATGTCAGCGGGAAAGGCGCCGGCAAGGTCATCGCGCACCTGTTGTGCCGCCCTGTGCAGGTTGCGTGCCCGCGCATAATAGCCGAGACCTGACCAGTGATGCAGCACCTGGTCCAGCGATGCTCCGGCCAGCGCCTGCAGGGTCGGGAAACTCTGCATAAAACGCAGGTAATACGGGATCACGGTCTGCACCCGGGTCTGCTGCAGCATGATCTCCGATACCCAGACGCGATATGGAGTCACCTGCTGCTGCCAGGGCAGGTCCCTGCGCCCGTGTGCATCGAACCATTGCAGGACCCGGTCAGTGAAGTGCATGGCGCTATCAGGTCTGCACTTCATGCCCGTCCCTGTCTGCGGTTTATCAAACGGAGTAGTATTCCCTGTACCAGTCAACAAAGTTGGCAACGCCGGTTTCGACTGACATATCCGGCTTGTAGCCGGTGTCAGCAATCAAATCCTCGACATCCGCATAAGTATCCGGCACATCCCCGGCCTGTAACGGCAACATGTTTTTCTCGGCCTTCATGCCGAGACAGTCTTCGAGCACCTCGATGTAGTGCATCAGCTCGATCGGTTTGTTGTTACCGATATTGTACAGGCGGTATGGTGCGGCACTGCTGGCCGAATCAGGCGCATCCCCGCTCCAGGCCGGGTTGGCCTCTGCCACCCGGTCGAGGGTACGGATAACGCCTTCCACGATATCATCGATGTAAGTAAAGTCGCGACGATGCTTGCCATAATTGAATACATCAATCGGCTCCCCGGCAAGAATCTTGCGCGTAAACAGGAATAACGCCATGTCCGGCCGCCCCCAGGGTCCGTACACGGTAAAAAACCGCAAGCCCGTGGTGGGCAGACGATACAGGTGGCTGTAGGTATGCGCCATCAGCTCGTTGGCTTTTTTGGTAGCCGCATAGATACTGACCGGGTGATCGACGTTGTCATGTACGGAGAACGGCATTTTCGTATTGGAACCATACACAGAACTGCTGGAAGCGTACACCAGGTGTTCAACATCATTGTAACGACAACCTTCCAGGATATTCATGAAGCCAACAATATTGGTATCAATATAGGAGTGTGGATTTTCCAGCGAGTAGCGCACTCCGGCCTGCGCGGCAAGATTAACCACGCGATCCGGTTTATGCTGTTTAAAAACCGCGGCAATGCCGTCACGATCCTCCAGATTGATGCGCACATCGGTAAAACCCGGGTTGTCGGCCACGCGCGCCAGCCGCGCCTCCTTGAGGGTGGGATCGTAGTAGTCATTCAGATTGTCGATACCGATAACTTCGTCACCGCGATCCAGAAGGCGCAGTGCCAGGTTGTTGCCAATAAAGCCGGCTGCGCCGGTAATCAGAACTTTCATTGAATTTCCCCGGGTAATGGATTCAGAATCTTACAGGCGGCCGTCGACCGCTTCGACCGGCAACAGGTGCTTCACGTCATACAGCACGCTTGCTTCCTTGCCAAAAGAGCGAATACCGGTAACACCCATATCCCGAAACTGCTCGTGCGCCACTGCAAGCACTACCGCGTCATAGGTATTCTTTTCAGGTTGGTCGAGCGGCCTGATACCGTATGTGCCAACAGCCTCCTCGGCGTCAACCCACGGATCATAGACATCGACATTGACATTATAGCTCTGTAATTCCTCTATAATATCGATTACACGGGTATTACGCAGATCAGGGCAGTTCTCCTTGAAAGTCAGCCCCATCACCAGCACGCGCGAATCACACACCTTCAGGTGCGAGCGATTCATCAGCTTGAATACCTGCCCGGCCACATACGCACCCATGCTGTCATTGATGCGTCGCCCGGCAAGAATCACTTCCGGGTGATAGCCTGTTTCCTGCGCCTTGTGTGTCAGATAGTAGGGATCGACACCAATGCAATGTCCGCCCACCAGGCCGGGACGAAACGGCAGGAAATTCCATTTGGTGCCCGCAGCTTCCAGCACCTCGATGGTGTCGATACCCATGCGGTTAAAAATCAACGCCAGCTCGTTGATCAGGGCAATATTGACATCACGCTGTGTATTCTCGATTACCTTCGCTGCCTCGGCAACGCGGATACTGCTGGCTTTATGTGTTCCCGCCGTAATAACTTCACGGTACAGTGCGTCTACAAAATCAGCTGCCTCCGGAGTCGACCCGGAAGTGACTTTCAGAATACTGGTTACCCTGTGTTCCTTGTCACCGGGATTTATACGCTCCGGACTGTAACCGGCGAAGAAATCCTTGTTGAATGTGAGGCCCGATACAGCCTCCATGATCGGCACACAGACTTCTTCCGTTGCACCCGGATAGACTGTCGATTCAAAAACAGCTACGTCGCCCGGCTTGAGAACCTTACCCACCATGCGGCTGGCAGACTCCAGCGGGGACAGGTCGGGGCGTTTGTATCGATCGATAGGGGTAGGGACGGTCACGATGAAAACATTACAGGCCCCGAGATCATCGACCTGATCGGTATATTCCAGGCAGGCGGCTTCCGCCAGCTCTTCGGCATCGACCTCAAGGGTGCTATCCTTACCACTCTTCAGCTCATTGACCCGACCGGCATTGATATCAAACCCCACCACCGACATCTTTTTGCCAAATTCCACGGCCAGTGGCAACCCCACATAGCCCAGACCTACAACCCCTATTTTAGTTTCTTCTATAGTAAGCATGCTGTATTGACACCCCGGGTAACGCCCGGCCTGATTCATTCCAAGGGGGGGTATTGTGCGATACCGGCGCTGTTTTCGCCAGTTGCTCCAGCCGGTCCACGGTCTCCAGCGTCTCCGACAGCAGCTTGCGCTTGATCAGCCAGGGACCGATCAGCGATGGGATCCAGAAATCCGGCTCCACCTCGGCGCGGATCAGTATCCGCGTACCTTCCGGCTCCTGCCACAGGTTCAGTCGCGCATAACCATAGCGGAAATCGCTGAGCGCAGGGACAAGCAGCGCCATTACCGTGCCGTCCTGCGATTCGATGACATCCTGCACCTGGCCGGCACCAACAGCCACCGCGAACAACAGGCCGACCAGCAGGCCCGGAATTCGCATTTAGTCAAAAATCCCCTTGAACTTGTCACCGAATTTCTTTTCCAGCGCCTTGTCCAGCTTCTTCCTGATCTTCTTTTCCGCTTTCTTTTTGAGCACCTTGTCGAGCTCTACCCGGTATTCGGGTTTGGTGAAGGTACCGCTGAGGTGCACCGGGATCTCGAGCCCTTTCAGGTCGACCGCACCCTTGCCGCCCTGCCCTTCCAGGCTGCCCACCACCTTGGCGGTCACTGTGTAGTCCAGTGATTCTTTGGGGAGGTCGATGTCGCCAGTACCCTGTACGCGCAACAATGGACTCATGGCCATCAGATCACGGTTACGGATGACACCGTTGGTGATGTTCGCGCTGCCCGACAGGCTGGAGAAATCGGTCTTGTCGGGACCGCTGTCGGGCGGCACCGGTTTGCCTTCCAGTTTGGCCTGCGCCTTACGGATCATGCCGGCCAGGTTGAATCCCTGCACAGCACCATCGGTGAATTTGAAATCGACCTTGCCGTTCAACGTGTTCGTAAACTGTTCCGGCGTCTGCCCGGCGGCGGTCAGTTTGGCGTTGGCCTGTGTTTTCCCGGACAGGGTTTCCTTGCCGCTCAGGTCTCTGAGCAGCGGTCCGACCTGGATACCGGACAGGTGCTCATCCATGAATATTTTCGGCTGCCGGCCGCGCACGTCGAGTTTGATATCGCCCTTGTACTGCCCTTCGTACATGCTGGCGGTGGCCGGGTAGACGCGCACCACCCCGTCTTTGGCTGTCAGTTTCATGCGGATGTCCGAACTGCGCAGGCCGGAGGCTTTCAGCTGGCCGATTTTCAGCTCACCCGCCACATCCAGCTCACGCAGCGTCTCCACCGGGATCATTTGCGCTCCGGCCGCTGCTGCTGCGGGAGGGGGAACCGGCGGGGCGTCACTGCCGGCAGGCAGGTAACGGTCTACATCGATCCGGTCGAGTTGCAGGTCGAAGCGAATCGCCGGTCTGGCAAAATGACTGACCGCCAGGTTGCCGTCCAGGGTGGAGTCATCCAGCCGGAACTGCAGCTTGTCGAGCCGGACGCTGTCCGTGGTGGCCTGCAGGTCCAGCTGCGCGTCTGCCTTGCCCAGCACACTGGCATCTGCCACATCCAGCGGCGGCAATCCCAGCTTTTTCATCACCTCCCTGGGCACGAACTCCGCCACCCGGATCGCGCCACTGAATGCCGGGTCGTCCAGGACTTTCGAACCGTTCAGTTCGCCTTCGACCTGCAGCCCCGGCACCTGCAACAACAGGTCTGTCACCGCCAGCGTCTGTGCGTGCAGGTCCAGCGTAGTATTGAACCCGAGCTCCGATTTCAGCTCGCCACCGGGCAGGCCGTCACCGTCCAGTGCGGTTGTCAGCCGCGCGTCTGTAAGCCGGATCGTCTGTCCATCTTTCGACAGGGCCACGGTCGTTTTAAAATTGATCGGGCCGGATATAGCCGGTTGACCCGAATCCACCACCAGCCCCAGCTCCACCGGTACCGCTTCACCCGGTGCGATGGCACCGGTGCGCAGGTGCAGGCCCTCGACTTCATAATGGGCGCCTGTCTGCTGATCGTCCCAGACCACCCCGGCATCGGTAATCTCGACACCCCCGATCGCCAGTCCGGTCAGCGCCACCTCGCCGGCCGCTGCAGGTTGCTGTTCGACCGCGGGGGCCGCCGCTTCCGACCCGGCTGCACCCGCCAGGTCACTCCAGTTGGTCTTGCCGCTGCGGTCGGTTTCCAGGGACAGGTTCAGACCCTGCAGAACCACGGTATCCATCTCCACCTGCCTGCTCAGCAGGGGCAGCAGTTTGATGCGTACCTGGACGGCCTTCATGCTGGCAAAGGGACGTTGTGAAAATCCCTTCGCGTTGGACATGGACACCGGCCCGATGTCCAGCCCCAGCCAGGGGAATACCGACAGGCCGATGTCACCCTCCATAGTCAGGGTACGGCCGGTCTTTGCCTCCACCGCCGAGGCGATCTCGTCCTTGAAGTCGTTGGGGTCCACCACCAGGGGCAGAATGATGGCCGCTGCAACAATCAGCAGCACCAGTCCACCCAGCGAAAAAACGACCAGCCGTAACAGTTTGCCCATCTTGATGCCTTTTTTATTTAAGAGGTTAGCGGATCTGTGCCGATTGAAAAGTATGGAGCGGGTGATGGGAATCGAACCCACGTTTGAAGCTTGGGAAGCTCCAGTTCTACCATTGAACTACACCCGCCGCACGTCAAAATCCCAGCGATTCTACAACTCATCAAGCCGGACTGTCACCCCGCTTCTCCGCCTGGCAGGTAAAAAATCAGCCAGGGCTGGCGTGAACCCCGGTTCCGGTCCCTGCCGCTGTTCGGCTCCGGTCTGCTGGGGCTGGCCGGGATCGCACGCCGCAAGAAACGGTAATTATTCCGGTTTATGTTCCCCGATCCGGCCACCACCTGGTGGCCGTTTTCGTTGTGCCGGTCGCAATTCACGCGCGGCGACCGTGCTGCCCGAAGCGCATGATTCACCCGGAACCAACCCCACGGGCACCTGCTATCCGGCAACAGCCTCTGCTATAGTCTCCTGCATCTAGGAGCCTGTCGGGTTTAGGCAATCGTATTTTCCAGGCAATCCGCGAACAGATAACACAGGAGTACTTATGACCAGGCAGTTTCCGCAGCACGTCTCACATCGAGGCAGAATATGTGCGCATCCCCAGCCCAAACGATTCAGGCTGCGCGCCCTGGTGCTGGCAACCGCTATCGGCTTCACTCTGGCCGGCTGCCAGACCACGGACCCCTATACCGGTGAGCAGAAAACCAGCAACACGGCCAAGGGCAGCGGAATCGGCGCTGCTGCGGGAGCAATCGCCGGGGCCATACTCACCGGCGGCAGCCGCAAGGGTATTCTCATCGGCGCCGGGATCGGCGCCCTGACCGGCGGCGTGGTCGGTAACTACATGGACCGGGAGGAAGCGGAACTGCGCGCCCGGTTGCGGAATACCGGTGTCAGCGTCACCCGGGTCGGCGACTCGCTGGTCCTGAATATGCCGGGTAACGTCACCTTTGCCACCGATTCGGCCAATATCTCGGCGGATTTCTACCGGGTACTGGACTCGGTAGCGCTGGTCATCAACAACTACGAGAAAACCTACGTCGATGTGATCGGGCATACCGATAACACCGGCACGCCCGAGTACAACCAGCGGCTGTCCGTGGCGCGCGCCAGCAGCGTGGCCCGCTACCTGGAGAGCCAGAAGGTGCTGCCGCAGCGCATCAATACGCAGGGCATGGGACAGAACGCGCCCATCGCCAGCAACGAGACACCGCAGGGTCGTGCACTGAACCGACGGGTGGAAATCCGGCTGACGCCGCTTACCTGATACCCGTCACTGCGCGTAGAGCGCCTCGACCTGCTCGCGGAACTGTTCCAGCACTTTCGCACGCTTTACTTTCAGCGTGGGTGTGAGCAGGCCGTTTTCCACCGTCCAGGGGTCCAGCGTCAGCGCTACACGGCGAATCCTGGCGTAGCCGGGGAAGTCGTGCAGCTGTTGCTGGATCCGGGCCAGCACCTTTTTGTGCAGGCGGCTGTCCTCCAGACTCTCCCTGGCGAAGGGATCCAGGCCCTGCTCTTTGGCGAAGCCGAACCAGAGGTCCGAACTCAACACCACCAGTGCCGCCAGGCAGGGCCGGCCTTCGCCCACCACCAGCGCCTGTTCAAACAGCGGATCGAGACAGATCGCCGATTCCATGTCCCCGGGCGGAATCTTTTCGCCATTGGAGAGCACCAGGATGTCCTTGATGCGCCCGGTGATATAGATGCAACCGTTTTCGATGCGCGCCTGGTCACCGCTGTGCAGCCAGCCCTCGGGGTCGATCATTTCCGCCGTTGCCGCGTGATTGTTCCAGTAGCCCAGCATGACGCCCGGGGACTTGACCAGCAGTTCATCCTTGTCACCAATGCGCACCTCGATACCACGCAGCGGCTCACCCACACTGGCCGGGTCATTGTTGCCGTCGCGTGTCACGCTGATCACCGGGCTGGTCTCGGTCAGGCCGTAACCCTGCAGGATCGGCAGCCCCAGTCCGATAAAGACACGCGCTACCGGCAACGGCAGGGCCGCGCCACCGCTGATGGCAAAGCGCATGCGGCCACCCAGTTTGGCAGTCACCTTGTCGCCGACCAGTTTTCTCAGCAGCGGGTTCAGCAGCAACTCCGGCGACCAGGCCGCCCGGCCCTGGCGCCACTGGAAATGCTGCCAGCCGATACGCACCGCCGCCTGGAACAGGCTGCGCACCAGCGGTGATTTCTTTTCCAGCTGGGCCATGATGCGCCCGTGCACGCGTTCGAAAATACGTGGCACGGCGATCATTACCGTAGGCCGGACGGTGACCAGGTCCTCGGCGAGCTGCAGCACCGAACGCGCGTGCGCAACGGTGGCGCCGGCCATCACGGGCAGGTAATAACCGGCAGTTCGTTCCAGTGTGTGCGATAGCGGCAGGAAGGACAGGAACAGGTCCTGCTGGTAACAGTCCACCGCCGCCACTGCGGCGTGCGCCACCGACAACATGTTGTAGTGGCTCAGCATCACGCCCTTGGGGCGTCCGGTGGTGCCCGAGGTATACACAATGGAGGCCAGTGCATGCGGATCGCCTCCACGCCGGGGCGCAGCGGGCACCGTACCGGGCAACCAGTCGTCTACGAAGCGCAGCCGCGGGTCGGCCTCCGCCGCGTCTTTTTTTTCATCAGCGTCTGCCGACTCCAGGATCAGCACACGCTGGAGCGTGGTGTTATCGCCGAGCGCCGGCAGCAGGGCCTTCCATTGACGCAGGTTCTGTAACAACAGCACACTGACCGCCGCGTCGTGCAGGATGTAGGCAACGTTATCGGGCCGGTCGTCCGTGTACAGCGGCACCGACACCAGGCCCTCGCCCAGCACTGCCTGGTCGAAGTACACCCAGTCGGCGCAGTTGCGCAGGCTGAGCGCAGCCCGGTCACCGGATTCGAAGCCTTCACCAGCCAGCGCCGCGCGCCAGCGCGATACCCGGGTGGCCACTTCCCGCCAGCGGATATCCAGCCACTGCCCGCTGGCCTTGTCGTGGTCACGGTAGGCCACGGCATCCGGGCTGCGGTGCACGCGCTCGAACAGCAGCCCGTCCAGCGTACCGGCCGCCTCGGCGGTGATCAGGTCTTCCTGCCATTCGGTCATAAGTCACTATTTGTGCATGGAATCTACGCCATTGCAACTTTTACGGTACGAGTTGCATCCTTAGCCAGATCAAACGCTTATCCGTGTAAGTACCTGTTGAGGTACAAGATTAGACAGTCTCCCTTATGCGGTCCTATCAGGGTAGGCTCGCGTAAAACCCGGTTTTGGCCTGCCGCTTTGCCCTCACTTTGCCCTCAGATTGGAGGTTTACCAGATTTCCTGCCAGCTTGCCCTCATCCCCAATCGAAGCAAAAACCAACCTGTTTGTTCAGTGTAATCAGACAGTTGATATACCATACTCTTTTTGTGGACAAAGCCGTTTTGTTGCCTAATAATCAGTCCATGTAATGAGAATCGTTCTCAACTGACTGGAGTACACAACATGGCAAATGCACCGATTGAAACACACCGGGACGCGGTATCCCGATCCTATCCGGCTGGTAAAGAATCATGGACAGTCGTCAAGTCACCCCTGAAACACACTGGCCTATATCTCCGCGTAGCCAAAACTGGCGGCAGAGCCTATTACTACCGCTATACGATGGGCAGCAAACAGCGAAAGGTCTGGCTGGGCAATCTGGAGGATATGTACCTCCCAGAAGCTGCTGAAGAACACGCGAAGCTAGTCAAACAGGTCAAGGCCAATGTGGATGTTGTCGCTGAACGCCAGATTGCGGCAAAGGAATTGCGCCAGCAAGCGGAAGTGCCCGAAGGCATGACCGTGAAGCAGCTTGTTGAGCGCTGGTTAAAAGACTACCTCTGGAAAAACACCAAGCCGTATACCGCCAAAACTATCGAAAATCGTGTGTACCTGCACGTTGTCAAAAGGTGGTGTGACATCCCCGCTGACGAAATCACCCCCCAGCATGTCATTCAGCTACGGGATGATCTGATACAGGCTGGCAGGGGGGCAACCTCAAATGCCGTGGTCGGCGTCCTGAAGCAAATCTACTCGTTTGGCGTTGAGGAATTACTTGTTGAGTCTAATCCAGCGCGGGAAGTCAAACGCAGGGCCAAAGCGGTTCACAGAGAGACAGCTTGGTCAGATGAGCAAATCAGGGCAATCTGGCTGGCACTGAAGGCTGACAGCACTGTGAGCCGCCCTGTAGAGCTTGCGATCAAGCTGCTGATCCTGACCGGCTGCAGACGGCGTGAGATCGTGGACCTGGAGCAGTCTGAAGTCACACTTGACGATAAAACCGGGGATGGTGTTGCCACCCTGCCAGCTGAGCGCGTGAAAACCGGCAAACAACACTATGTCTACCTGCCCCCACTGGCTGCTGAAATCGTCAAGCAGGCTGTGGAAATGTCTACATCCGAGCAATATGTATTCGGTAACCCCCTCAAACATCGTCACGGCCACCCTATCGCTGCTGATACCGTCACCAAGACCTTCACGGCGCTGCTGAAGAAACTCGGTATCCCCGGCGTCCTACACACCACACGGCATACCTGCATGACTGGTTGCTTGAAACTGGGGATTGAGTATTCAGTTGTCGAGTCACTTCTGAATCATGCACCAGCTGGAAGCGGTGCCATATACGCCAAGGCAAAGAGCTATCCCCGACAGCAAAAAGCCTGGACGGAATGGGCAGAACACATACAGGCTGTGGTTGACGGCATTGCAACTGATACCGGCGCAAACGTGCTGCAAATGTTCAATCGGAAGACTGGATAGCTGACCTTTCATGGAAACCGAAGAGCCAGAATACGACCAAAAATAAGCACAAGCTATTTTCGTGCCACATGAATCCGATGGTTTTATAACGTTTTGATAATACTAAATATACTTTACTTCCAATTCTCTCAAACAGGTAGGAGTTTTTGCCTCTTGTCAGCACCAGATTTCGCCCTGTATATAAATCCCGTACTCGCAATTTCGCGGGGGCAAACAAACGAGAGGTAAGAGAAATGAACATGATTATTGAATACTGGAATATTGATGCGTTCGATGACTATCAACCGGAAGAGATCATTGACCCCAGTGTCGAGTTTGCCGGGCTGATTGAACCGGAACTACAAGCGGCGTAGTTTGTTGTTCACAGATTGCCCGGACGGTTTCACAACTGTCCGGGCATTTTTATTGTCCACCTTTGCCCTGTAGTTCAACTGTGGACGCAAACTGTTGTTGTAGAAGTGTTGCCGGATTCTGGACAAAAATGAACCCCTGAATTGCGCTGGAGTAATAGACAATTCAGGGGTTCGCCCTACCCAACGCCGGAGAACGTTGCAAACAACGGTGATAATTATGAAAGACCCCGAGCAGCTTGTCCTGTTTTTCCTAAGCTCATGATCCTATAACGGCTTGTACTGGATGCTGTCGCGGCGGGACAAGGGCTGCGGAATCCTGCATAATTACTGCCGCTTGGCACGCGTTGCAGTCTTTGCGTCTCAGCGAAACTGGAGAACTGACATGACTGGGTGGCGATGGTTGCCACCCTGATACGAAAAAGCCCCTACCTCTATAGGTAAGGGCTTTTAAGGTCGTTCTGAGTTTCGGTAGAGACGAGACTAGACTGACAACGCGGTTAAAATTATGAATGACTGATTTTGCCTTGTCTAGTCCTGCTAAGTCCTAGTTCTGCTAGGTGATTCCTACCGAAACTCTCGCGGCATTTATCCAAAATGTTATGAGGGTTTTACCATGTACGAAAACGATGTAACAAATGCTCGTGAAGAGTTCGCCCACCTGATACAACCTGAAAACGATAGTCCGAATGTGTCCAATGACGCACAAAGCAATCAACTTACACTATTGACAGCAACGGGTGGTGAACCTGGCGTTGGCAAACGCTTCAAGTTGGTCAACGGCAAACTGGAAGACTCACCCAGGATAGCAGCCAATGGCAAAAAACAAACCATGCCCAAGTGGTTTGTTGCGGAAAAAGTGGCCGCGTCGAACTGTGGAGCTTTGGCGAAACTTTTACAAGACCACAGCCACAATTCCCGAGTCGGGCTTGTACGAGGCATCCCGGAAGAAATTTTCGCGGATGAAGATTGCCAGACGCGTGTCAACGGGGGTGGTAGACCTATCAAGGTCATTAGACGCCGCAAGTCCACAATACGCGACCATGAAAGTTTCTGGTTGCCAATTGATCTAGACAGCTGCGATGACAGTTTAGTATGGGTGGACTGGCGGGAAGCCCCGGATACTTACATTCGTGAGTTGATTCAACAGGCATTGCCAGAAGAATTCTGGAAGGCTGGCTGCGCCTATCAGTTCAGTAGCTCGCACGGGATCAAGGACTGGGCGCGGGTTCATTTGTACTTCAGAATGACCAAAGCGGTGACTTGCGAGCACCTCCAGGAATGGTATGACAGGGTTCCTGAACTGGCAAAGAACAAAGTGGACAAGAAATTCCTACAGCGGGAGCAAATTCAATACATTGCGGCCCCGGAGTTTCTGGGTAAGGCCAAAGACCCGATTCCGCAACGGGTAGGTGTGCTGGAAGGGGGGGCGGTCGAGTTAGTCATTCCTGATGAAGTTCAGGCTGACCCCAGCGAAACACTGCCAGAGCGTACCGGCAGATATCGTCCTTCCCTGCTGGAAGACGGTTTCAGTAGCAAAATCAAGGCTGACGAGCTGTTGACCCGTTTCGGGTACAAGAAAAGCAATGACAAATGGATTGCACCGGAAAGCGAGTCAGGGCAGGCGGGTGTTAGTGTCTATTTACGCGATGGCAAGGAAGTGATTTTCAGCCACCACCAGTCTGACGTACTTTTCACTGGTGGAAACAAGTGCCACAACACATATCAAGCATTCTGCTTACTTTACGCTCATGAGCTAGGTGTAGCGGCAGATGACAGCCGTGTAAAGAATGAGGCGAAGCTGTGGCACCGGGAAAAATCGCTGGCTGTCATGAATTCTGAACTGGTGTTTATTGAAGATGGTTGCCGGGTGGCTGATTTGTCCAGGTCGGTTGTGGTACCAGTGTTTACGCAACGAGACTTCAGTATAAATTTCCGAGAGAAAGGAAAAGTATTCTGTGCTGATCATCTTGGCACGACAGAATTTCTCAATACGGCATGGCTGAACTGGCCGGGCAAACGAAGATGCCTTGATACGACTTACTTTCCGGGCGCGGAGCGGGTATTCACAGACCCGGACACAAAAGAGACTTACTGCAATACTTTCTGGACTCCCAAACATAAGGTAATGGCAGCAAAGGACTACAAGCCGCTTCTAAGCCGGTTTAACGCGCATATTCGGTACTTGTTTCCGGAAGATGATGACCAGGAGTTGTACATTCGCTGGCTGGCTGAAACTGTACACAATCCCGGCTTGCGGTTGCAGTTTGTTTTGCTACATATCAGCCGGGCACAAGGCACCGGACGCGGTTGGTTGGATAGCCTGATACAGAAATTGATAGGGAGCCACAACTTCACGAAAACAGATATGCCTATGCTGGCGGGGAAAGGGAGTCAGGGGCAATTCATGGACTATCTCCATAGCTCTCTGTACTGCTCAATAGCAGAAGCCAAAGGCGGTTCTATCAAAGACCGCTACGAGTTTGACGATAAAATCCGGGACAAGTTGATTGCTGACGTTTTGTATTTGCCGCTGAAATATGAGAAAAACGGAATGTACAAGGTATTTGCGAATATGGCGTTGTTCAGTAACAGCAAGGACGCGCTGGTTTTGCCGCCAGATGACAGGCGAATGTGGGTTGTCGAAACCCAGAATATCCCGCAAGACAAGCCATACTATGACGCGTTGTATGGCGACCTGGAGCGTTCAGAGTACATAAGTGCTGTGTTCTCCTACTTACTGGACGTGTTCAAGAAGTATGGCAGTCTGGGGGGAATGACCGCACCGAAGACGGACGCCAGAGCAAGACTGATTGACGACAGTAAAACTGACCTAACCCACCACCTGGACGCGCTACTCGAGAATCCTCCGGCAGAGGTCATGCTGTTCAGGCATATTGAGAGTTACCTAGAAGCTTCTGAGGCTGCGAGCGGAAGCATTCTCAACATGGGCGAGCTTCAGCACTTGCTCAAAGAGCGGCTTCACACGGTGCTGCACGGGGAGAAAGTGAAGGTGTCAGCGAAAGAAGGCCCGGCACGAGTCTGGATCATGTCAGAAAAAGCGGAAATGTTACGGAAGTGGTCTCCAACTAAACCTTCAGCAAAGACAAAAACGGAAATTGCAAAAGCAGTCAGGCAGGAGCTGAAGAAACTGACGTAACAAGGATGTTGCAATATAACGAGGGAGAGGGGCTTCGGCCCCTTTTTTGATGTTGTGGATAAGAGGGCGGCTACCTTAGATCTGGCACTATGACAGTAGTACAGGACGCTTCTGAGGTAGCCGGGGGTAGCCGGTCAAGAATGCTGCGGCTACCCCATTTGGCACTGTAATAATAGCAAATACTCAAAATTGGTAGCCGGTAGCCTACTTTTTATTGATAAAATGTTAGTATGTTTTTAGTGTAAGTAGTTAAGAAGCTCTTATAGAGGAATCCAAGAAGGGCAGAAGCTCTTGACACCCCCCCCTATAAGATGAAATCCCCGGCTACCCCGGCTCGCGGCTACCTCAGAAGCATCTGACACTACTATTATAGTGCGAAATGCCTCTTGACCCGGCTACCGGAATAACCGCCCAAAGAAGTATTTGGCGCTACTATTATAGTGCGAAATGTCTTTTTTGCGCGGCTACCAATATGGCTCTTTGCGGCTACCTACACCCCTCCAGAATGGGTTTGCGTGAAATTCGCTAACCAAGAGCGGCGGCTTCCTTACTAAGAACACCCCCAGCTTACCAAGAGTGGTAGAACATTCCTTGTTGAAACCTGACCACCCTGTTTACATAGGTTCTTTAGAGGTCAACCAAACTCAGGGCAAAGACAGGCACAAAAAAGCCGGTCACGAAGACCGGCAATTTTGAGGAAGAAGTGGTGTTTACTTGGCGGCTGTAATTACCCGTTCCTGGGCAGCCTGGACTTCTGGCGTCTTCAGCGCTGTAGGTACCCGGCAAAAGTTTATCAGGTAGTCAAGACGCACGTTGTCAACGGAAACCCCTTCCTTATTGGTAACACTTCCCTTCCAGTAGTGGGAG
>Ga0256841_1001294_pt1 | contig 22180 bp, 13 predicted proteins | sample 356308metaG_FD_185971 | JGI IMG/M metagenome (GOLD analysis project Ga0256841, IMG submission 185971) | Hydrothermal vent microbial communities from Mid Atlantic Ridge, Atlantic Ocean - 356-308 | ecosystem: Environmental > Aquatic > Marine > Hydrothermal vents | place: Atlantic Ocean: Mid... | reverse complement strand
TTAAGCGATGGGTGCATCAATTCAGGGCCGCACTGGGCAAAGAGGAAAAACAGTATTTGCAAGAAGTGGGAGATCGCGCCACTGCATGGGTTGACATAGAGTATATAGGTCCCAAAATGGTCAGTGGTTTTATCACCTTTATCAATCCCTTGGAGGAAAAAACACAAAGAGAAGGATTTGTATTCTCCTTTAAAAATAAAGAACCTTTGGCAATAAAAGATTTATTTGAAGATGAGACTGTAGCTCATATGGCCCTTCGCAAAGAAGTAGAAAAACAAAAAAACATGCTCCTCCAACAAGCGGACGAGCGGACCGCGGACTGGATAACACAACAATCCTTCGATGCTTGGTGCATACGAGAGGAAGGATTGTGTTTTTCAACACCCTTTAATACAATTTATGGGGATCGAAAAATCATTATTCCATATAGTGTGATAAAACATTTACTTTCTGATAAAAGACTATTGAAGCTATAGTTATGACAACAGCAGAACTGATAAAGAAGGTTAAAAAAATAGAAATAAAAACGCGGGGTCTGAGCCAAATGCTCTTCTCCGGAGAATATCACAGTGCATTCAAGGGGCGGGGCATGTCCTTTAGCGAAGTGCGCAATTACACCTTTGGAGATGATGTCAGAAATATAGATTGGAATGTGACCGCTCGCACCGGAGACCCATTTGTAAAAGTTTTTGAAGAGGAACGGGAATTGACGGTGATGTTATTGGTAGACATCAGTAGTTCGATGTCCTTTGGCACGAAAGGATCCACCAAACACAACATCGCTACTGAATTAGCTGCCGTACTTGCCTTCTCTGCTATTCAAAACAATGACAAAGTGGGATTGATATTGTTCTCAGATCATGTAGAGTTATATATCCCCCCAAAGAAGGGAAAAAAACATATACTCCGGATGATTAGGGAGATGCTATTTCACGAGCGCTCGGGAAGGAAAACCAATTTAGAAGAAGCCTTGCATTTTTTTACCAGAGTGGTTAAGAAGCGAAGCATTTGTTTTGTACTTTCGGATTTTTTGACGGAGGGATATGATCGGCCTTTGAGATTTGCTGCCCGTCGTCATGATCTTATAGGAGTGAGGTTAGAAGATGCTTTTGAAGGGGAGGTGCCTGCTGCCGGGATGATACGCATGCAAGATCCAGAGACTGGTAAACGCCAAACGCTGGATACTTCCAGTGCTTTTATAAGAGAAAAATTACAAGCGTATTTCCAGCATTACAAGCAAGAATTTATCAGAGAATTTAGAAGAGCAGGAGCTGATGTCATGGAGATAAAAACCCACGAACCTTACGACGTTAGTTTGAGGAAATTCTTTAAACGAAGGATGAGATAAAACATGAAAAAATATCGAAAATATGCAGTGCTCACGGGACTGTTAATCTGGAGTTTTAACGGGATTCTAGGCCAATACATAACCGCCTCGGTAGATACTACACATCACTTGATCGGGGATCATGTACATCTATATGTTCGAGCCGATGTCTCTGAGCAATCAGACATTCTGCATACGGATTTAAGCGCCATAGACACCTCCGGATACGAAGTTGTGAACAAAGGTGAATGGCAAAAGACAAAACAAGGAAGAATGCATTACTTCTTGCGAGATATCGTTCTAACGCGATTCGATTCAGGGTACTTTAGAATTCCTCCGGTCGAGGTACGGATTCATCTGCCCGAAGGCAAGGAAATTACGGAGCGTACACCTTGGATTCCTGTTCTTTTCGATATACCCCGACTACCCACCCCAAAGCCCATTCCCATCAAGGATATTTATGAAGAGCCCAGCACCTGGCGAGATTATATCCAATACTTCTTATGGTTGGCTGGACTGATTTTGGTTTATTTAATCTATCGATGGTACAAACACCGAAGCCAAGAAGTAGAAGTCATCCCTGCCCCTGAAATTCCTCCGGTCAAAGAAGCATTGGAGGCGCTTGATACCCTGGAACAAGAGGCACTGTGGCAGAAAGGTCAAGTCAAAGCGCATTACAGTCATTTGAGCGAGATACTTAGGCGCTATCTCGAACGAAAATATCATTTCCCAGCCTTGGAATGGACCAAACGAGAGATTCATCGATATATCATCAAAAAAGGGGTATCTAATTTTCCTTTAGGACAGGTGGATGAACTCCTTAGGATTTCGGATTTAGTCAAATTTGCCAAGTACCAACCCGAAGAACATCGACACTCGGAGGTCGTTGGTGAGACTAAAGCCCTGATAAAACACATGGATAATATAGCATTAGATCCCGTAATTACTGAAATTAAGGAAGAGGAAGAATGACAGATTATCTTACCAATATCGAATGGTTACACCCATGGATGCTTGGACTTCTGGTCCTGCCAATAGGGATATTTCTCTATCGTATGAAATGGGGAAGTAAAGGACAGGTCAACTGGCATATCTCCGGATTGCCCGCTTCTCCCCTTCCAAGAAACTGGAGAATGGAGGTATCTGCACTTCCCACTTGGCTAAATTATTTAGCTATGGGATTGATAATTGTAGCCTTAGCCAGACCGCAAAAGATTCTTAAAGAAGAACAGATAGATGCAGAGGGAATTGACATCATGCTGGCAACAGATGTTAGCTCTAGTATGTTGGCTCAGGATTTTAACCCCAATCGACTGGAGGCAAGTAAACGAATAGCTTCCGACTTTATCGACAAACGCCCCTATGACCGCATTGGATTGGTCGTCTTTGCAGGAGAAAGTTATACGGTTTCTCCGCTCACCACAGACCATGCTGTTCTCAAACAATTACTCTCGCAGATTCAACCCGGTCTATTACAAGACGGTACGGCTATAGGAATGGGATTGGCTGCAGCAGTCAATCGACTCAAAGACTCTAAAGCAAAAAGTAAGATCGTTATCCTGCTTACAGATGGCGTTAATAATACGGGCTATATCAAGCCCGAAGCTGCCGCCGAAATAGCCAAAGAACTCGGGGTAAAAGTATATACGATCGGGATGGGAACGCGGGGAAGAGCGAAAGCTCCTGTAGGCCGAAGACCGGATGGCTCTTTTGTATTCGGATACTCACGGGTAGAAATAGATGAAAAACTCCTTCAATTTATTAGTCAGCAGACCCAAGGAAGATACTTTAGAGCCACTTCGGAACAAGAATTAAGACAGATCTATGAAGTGATCGACAAGTTGGAAAAAACCAAAATGGAAATTAACGTGTTCAGAAGGAATCTAGAGTATTTTTATCCGCTGGTTCTATTGGCTATCGGGTTATTAATCGCAAGTAGAGCATTCGCTTGGAGTGTATTAAATGTAAAACCATAATCGGACAATATGTTTAGATTCGAACATCCGGAATATCTCATAGGACTTCTCCTTATACCCCTTTTGGTATTGGGATACTGGGGATATAGGAAATGGACAAGAAGTCAATGGTCCAAAATGGGGGACATCGACTTAGTGCTCCATCAAGCAAGAGGTCGGTCAACATACCGTCAATGGGTGAAATTGATAATTTTTCTATTTTCTGTTTTCTTCCTTGTGTTGGGGGTAGCTAATCCCCAATGGGGAGTAAAACGCAAAAAAGTAAAGCCCAAAAGTGCAGATATCGTTCTTGCCATCGATGTTTCTAAAAGTATGTTGGCGGACGATATTCCACCCAATAGGCTGGAGCGAACAAAGAACTTCCTCGACCACTTGATTGACCACTTGAAAGGAGAGCGTATTGGGTTGATTTTCTTTGCGGGGAATGCCTTTCTCCAGATGCCACTCACGACTGATTACGGAGCTGCCAAAGTCTTTATCAAAACAGCTGACCCTAGCATGCTATCCGCTCAGGGTACAGCTATCAGCGATGCCATCGAACTCGCTGAAAAAATGTTTACGGACAAAGAACACTATCATCGTATGATGATCATCATCTCCGACGGAGAAACACATGATCAAGGAGCTATTGATGCCGCCAAAAAAGCCCATGAGGCCGGTCTTTCTATTTTTACTGTCGGTGTAGGAACACCTCAAGGTGGAATGATCCCCTATCGATATGGAGGTCAGATGACTTATCTAAGAGATAAATCCGGTAAAGAAGTCATCACCAAGCTCAATGAAAAAGTCTTGATAGACATCGCAAAAGTAGCAGATGGCCGTTATTTTCATATCACCAAAGCGGAAGATATCTTTGGAGCCATCTCTAAAAAATTGGAGCAGCTCGATCGACGGGAACTCGAGATCCAAAGCTTTGATGAATACAATAGTTACTTTCAATATTTTCTCTTTCCGGGGTTGATTTTATTAGCCTTGTTTATGGTGTTTAGAGATAAAGCAAAGACCAATGAACTATCTTAACGTACCTCTAATGCATAATCTATTTTTTCTCCGTATGAAAATTAAACCGTCCTTCTCCTACCGGCTAATACCGATGCAAAATGACATCGAGAAAGCATCTTGTACGAACTACTCCTTGACTATACCAATGAACCTCTTCAGGAGGTCTTTCCTTGTCCTCCTAGTAATAATACTGACGGGAGCCAACCATTTCATACACGCACAACAGGCACATAACTACAGACTGAATGCGGATAAATATTTTAAAATCGGAAAAATCAATCAAGCGGAAGAACAGTATAGAAAGTCTCTCGAAAAGGAAGAATCTGCTCGTGCAGAATACAATCTCGGAAATACGCTCTACCTACAAAAACGGCTGGACGAAGCTGTCGAGCATTATCAAAAAGCTATCGAGCTTGGAAAAAATCCTGACTTGAAGGCAGATGCCTACTACAATATGGGTAATGCACACTTCCAAAAACAAGCCTTTGACAAAAGTGTAGAAGCGTATAAAAATGCATTGAAACTACGACCGGATGACCTTGCATTCAAACACAATCTACACCTTGCACAAAAAATGCTCAAACAACAGCAACAACAACAACAGCAACAGCAACAGCAGCAAGATAAAAAGGATAAGAACAAAGACGACAAAGACAATAAACAAGACCAACAACAGCAACAACAAGATAAAAAACAAGACCAACAGCAAGACAAAAAAGATAAGTCAAAAGAACAGAATAAACAAGGCGAACAAGAAAAGGATCAACAAAAAGAACAGCAGAAAAAACAAGATCAAAAGGATCAACGAGAAGAAGACGGAAAAAAAGAGGATGCAAAGGGAGGAGAAGAAAAAGAGGCACCGGAACGCAAGAACCTCAGTAAAGAAGATGCGTTAAGGTTATTGAAAGTAATAGAACAAGAAGACAAAAAAGTTAACCAAAAGCTTAGAAAAGCCACTGGCCAACGCAATAAATCTAAAAAGGATTGGTAAATTTTTATACCGATTCAGGTATTGTAAAACAGAGACAAGACTGAATTGTACATTCCATTATCAAACGTAAGTGATCATTAAGTATTCGTCTAAAAAACCATTAAAATTCAAAACATCATGAAACGAGTTATCTTTTGGACTTTTTTATTACTTCTTTTGGGCAAAGGTGTTTCAAATGCTCAGACATCGGCAGACTTACAAGTGACTGTAGAGGTAGATCCGGATACCATTTTAATGGCAAATGTCTTCTACGTCACCTACAACCTAGAGGGAGCTGAAGGAGACTTCACCCCACCTGCTTTCGATCATTTCGAAATATTATCACAAAACAGCGGCAGTAGCATCTCTATCATCAATGGTCAAACAAAGCGCACCTCTACTTATACTTTTGCATTAAAACCGAAGGAGCCGGGTACCTACACTATCGATCCTGCGGTAATTACTTTATCAGATGGGAGCTCTACAGAGACAACACCTTTGGATATCACGGTTTATCCCAATCCGGATGGCCGACAAATTTCCCCTAGACGTCAGAAACAAATGGGAATCTTCGGACATAATTTTTTTCAAGACAAAGGCTCCATTTGGGACTCCTTTGAAGATGATTTTTTTGGATTTGGTAATAAGCAAAAGCCTAAATCCATCAAAAAGCCAATTAAACCGAGAAAAAAACGCTATAAGTTTTAATCTATGCGACAAAAACTCATTTGGATACTCTTTTGGGGACTCATAGGAACTGCTTCCATTGGTCAGGTGCGATTTACAGCAAGAGCCGAAGCTTCAAAGGTTTTGGCAAAGTCACCATTTAAAGTAACATTTGAGTTGAAAAACGCTCAGGGACGATCCTTCACCCCACCGGATTTTAAAGGATTTGAAGTACTCTCCGGGCCTTCCAGGATGAACATGATCAACATCATCAATGGCCACCGTACGCTCTCGACTTCGTACAGCTATGAGATTATGGCTACCCGACCTGGGAAATACACTATAGGAGCAGCTAGAATACAAGCAGATGGTCAAATACGCAAAACCAATCCCATCGGGATAACGGTCGTGAAGGGAAAACCCTCAACCACAGCAGGAAAAGATAACTCTCAAGCGCTCTCTACCATTATTCGACTCGAAACAGATACAGGCAGTTATTATGTAGGTCAGCAAATCATCCTCAGTCTAAAATTGCTCACAAGTCAAAATATTTTAGATTATGACGTCGGATTTAACCCCGATTTTACAGATGCCTATATTCAAGAAATCAACGTCCAGCTTCACAAGAAAAGAGAGATCGTCAACGGAAAAGAATTCGCGAGTTATATTCTCAAAAGATACGCTTTTTATCCCCAACGTGCAGGCATATTTAAACTTCCGGCAGCGATGGTGCAGATCGGTGTAGAAGATCCTAATGCCCCTGCAAGAAGAAGTTTTTTCTTTGATCCACCCATGAAGCGGTATAGATTGGTTACAGACCCTATAGAATTAAAAATCAAAGACCTGCCAGAAGGAGCCCCACCTTCATTTGCAGGAGCTATCGGTCATTATACAGCCAAATTTTTTCTTAACCACAAAAGTCTTACTACAGATGATGCAGCAAAATTGACACTACAACTTACCGGAGATGGAGATATAAAAGTCAATGAAGCCCCAAAGCAGGATTTTGGAGAAAATATAGAGATATATGACCCTGTACTCAAAAGTGAACGTCCACTAAATACCGAGGATAGAGTCCGATTTCAAAAATATTACGAATATGCCTTAATTCCTACAAAACCGGGTAATTACCCGATTATTCCTGAATTTACCTATTTCAATCCGGATAGTGAATCCTATAAAACCATATATGCAGATACCGTCCAATTGCGCGTGGCAAAAGGACTTCAAGGTGGTCATAACCGGATCGTCAGCGAGACAGATTTGTATGACCTCAGAGGTATTCACTACAAACCCTCCCTTGGGAGTAGGGTCATTTTATTATGGGGACATCCAATGTATTGGGCTTTTATGCTCGCTATTCTGCTCTGGATGCTATGGTCATATTACCAAGTCTATCAAAAGAAAAAGGAGGCTTCCATCGATCCTACGATACGCAAAAAACAACATGCAAATCAAATGGCTCAAAAACACCTTAAAGCCGCCATAGCTCTACGACAATCCGGAGATTCTGCCTACTTTAAAGCAATACAAGAGGGCATCTTGGGATATCTAAAGGACAAATTAGGAATGAAAACCAGTCAACTAAGTAAAAATAATATTAGACAAACCTTACTCGAAAATAATATAGAACCGGCATTGATAGACGATACCTTGCAGATTATTGAGGAATGTGATACTGCATTGTACGCCCCTTCACTGCTCAATGAACAAAGAGACAACTTAATAGATAAAGCTGCCCGGCTGCTTAGTAATTTTGAAGAGCATTTAGTATAAAACGAACCTGATTTAGATGAATTATAAAAATACACTCAGAACTACAACTACTGTGTCTGTCCATAAAGATTATTATACATTGAATTTTTTATAAATTTTATGCGTGTATGAAATGGTTGGCAAAGTGAAGCGTCATTCCGCTCTGATTGCTTGAAAAGCCACATTACAATGTTTTGTACCTCTGCACATTATAATTGTATGTCAGCCATTGAGATTAGTGTAATATTAAGCTGTTTAGACCAAAACTAGTAAGAAGGATATAAATTTTGGGGTAGAATGTAGCACATTTCTATCCAAGGATGTACCTTTGTTGTCACTTTTTTGTTGAAATCAATTTACCAAAAACCAAAATTGATTGTATCCAATGCATCTTTTGCCCCGATTATATCTAACCACCCTCGGCTTAATTCTATTGACGATTATAGGTCGGGCTCAAGAATTCAGATCCTTTGATGGAAGCGGCAATAATTTGATGCATACGGATTGGGGGGCTGCCAATGCTCCGATGTTACCACTTGCCTTTAACAGCTTCAAAGACTCTATCGGTGAACCGGGAGGATCTGATATCAATGCTAGAGATATAAGCAATATTGTGTTCCCTCAGAAAAAAGACAAGCGAAGTCAGGCAGGACTTAGCGATTATGTATCCATCTTTGGACAATTCATAGATCACGATATTACCCTGGTGTCAAACGGTACGGAGTATTGGCCGATAGAGATATCTGTAGATGATACGGTTATGCGATTATTGCGGCAGATTATGTTCTTCCGTTCAAAGCCGGCACCCGGGACAGGTACTTCAAAGCAAAACCCACGTTTGTACAACAATGAAATAACTGCCTTCATAGACGGTTCTGTAATATACGGTTCAGATATTAAGCGAAACACTTGGTTGCGTTCTTTTAAAGGAGGAAAGCTGAAGATGTCAGAAGGAGGACTTTTGCCATGGAACACCTTAACCGGAGAATTTAATGATGCTTTAGATCCCAATGCTCCGGAGATGGCTGATGATTTTAAGAGGGGGAAAAAACACTTTGTTGCCGGAGATATTCGAGCAAATGAGAATCCTCTATTGACCACTCTCCAGACATTATTTGTAAGGGAACACAACAGGCTATGTGATGTAATAAGTGCTGAGCACCCGGAGTACAACGAAGAGGAGGTATTTCAAAGAGCTAGAAAATGGGTCGGAGCCCTACTGCAAAACATAACTTTCAATGAATGGCTCCCGGCGATGGGCATTCACTTACCCCAATATCAAGGATATAACCCCGAAGTTAACCCCGGGATTCTCAATAGTTTTGCCGCTTCGGCTTATAGATTAGGTCACACGCTGATAAGTGAAAAGATCCTGAGATTGGATGCAAATGGAACTACTATCTTTTATGGAAATCTACCTTTTGAGGAAGGGTTGTTCAATCCAAAGGAAGTGCTACGAGCTGGCTTGGAACCCTACATCAAAGGAATGGCCGGACAAGTACAGCAAGAGATGGATTGCCAGATGATTGATGGATTGCGCAATTTTATTTTTAACGATCCAAAAACCGGCAAATCCGTAGGGTTTGACTTAGCGGCAATTAATATAGCGAGGGGTAGAGACCGTGGTGTTCCATTTTACAATGATTTAAGAGCAATATTTGGCCTTGAACGGGTCAATACCTTTAATGATATAACTTCTGACCCGGAAGTCGCCCGCGACCTCATGACCGCATATGGGGATGTAGACCTCATTGATTCTTGGGTAGGCATGTTGGCGGAGGATCATGTTGAGGGGGCAATGGTCGGCCCGCTTTTGGATACTATTTTAAAAGATCAGTTTATTCGTTTGCGAGACGGAGATCGGTTTTATTTTATGAATGACCCGGACTTTACGGAGGAACAAAAACAGGAAATACGACAGACAAGCTTGTCTGACATTATTTTAAGAAATACGACAATGGATTGTATCCAAGAAAATGTATTTTTCATGGAGGATCAGGCTGGGTTTAGATGTTGGCCTTTTGTAGTAGAAACCGATCTGGATATGTCGATTACCCCAATGCCAATTGTATCGGAGAGTAAACTCAACATCTATTCCAAAAAGGACCAAGAAGTGCATGCGCGACTTATAGGGATAGACGGCAAAGAAAAATGGGCATATGATTATCAATTATCAAAGGGGGAAAATCATCTAACATTGCAGGTAAATCCGCTGTTGCCCAGAGGGATATATGTGTTTATACTCGAAGCAGGAGAAGAATTTAATGCGCTCAAGGTTTTTATTGAGTAACAAGGTTGGGATTAGCTGCTCTTTTCCACCTACGATGTGACCAAAGCCAATCTTCCGGTTTTTCCATAATTTGAGCTTCCAACCATTTCATATAAGATTTTGTTATTTCACCATATTCGAGCTCGTTAGGGTGATCTGTAATATGTCGAAAACTAAGGGTGTATTCTCCGCGTTTCACCTTTCGAATATCAATGTAAAACACCGGTAGATCGGATCTCCTGGCATATTTCTCCACCCCATGGATACAAGGAGTCCTTCTCCCCAAAAAATCTATCCAAATCGCTTGCCGCATATCCACCGGACTCTGATCAGAAATAAACGCATACATTTCAGGAATGCCTTTAAAAGATGTTCTAAATATCCAAGGAGTGCGTGTGGTAGGAACAAGAACTATATTCTTTTTGCCTCTCAAATTTTTTATTCTTCGATCTATTAACTTATTTTTGATAGGAGCATACAAGATCTTGACGGTATGCTTCAAATGACGCCCTAATACCAAGGCACCCCATTCCCAGTTTGCATAATGGGAAGAGGCCATCATTACAGATCTTCCGGAAGAAAAATAGGGCTCCAGAATTTCGGGATTAGTAATCCGATAGATACGGTCTATCTCTTCTTCAGAGATATAAGGCATACGCAATGATTCTAGAATAATATCTACTAAATGTCTAAAAAAATCTTTTTCGATCTTATCAATCTCTTTGGAGGTTTTATGCGGAAAACTACTTTTAAGATTATCCCTAACTACCTTTTTTCTGTATCCCAATACCCGGTACATAAATACGTATAAAAAGTCAGAGACCAAATAAAACACAGGTCGTGGTAAGTGCCCAAAAAACCATTCAAGTGACCTATATCCGATGTAAACCAAATAATCCATGAGTGCAAGCTAATTCTATATACTATGTATGTTCTTTCCAGCGGCTCATTTAGGAAATCCCATAGCCTTCTGTCAATGAAAACCATTAGATATAAAATTGTTCGAAGTCACCACTCTTTCCCCCATAAATCTTATGATTAGAAACATATCATCATTCTCTATATATCAATGTAAGAGTTAACACATAGCAAGAATATTTAATAATTGGCACTCTATTTGCAAGTTTTCCATCGTAAGGTCTATTCAAATCAAATGGACAAGAAAGAAATGGAAGAAATAAAAGTACTGATTGCCGATGATCATACCCTGTTTGCAGAAGGGATGCAACTCTTGTTAAAGAAGAAGAGCTGTCCTCTTAATGTCAACATAATAGGAATATGCAGCAACGGAGAAGAGGTAATTGATACTTTAAGTCAACAGGAAGTAGACTTATTGATCTTAGATCTTAAAATGCCAAAGTTGGATGGGTTTAATGTTATTCCGGTGATCCGAAAACAGTTAAAGTTAAAAACACTTCGGATACTGGTAGTGACCCAATACAATGAGGATAAATTTATTCGATTGGCCTTCAAGAATGGTGCCGATGGATATATTCTCAAAGCGGAAAACAGTCAGGAGTTCTTCCATGCAATACAGACCGTACTGCGCAATGAAGTGTATTTAGGCAAGGGCCTTCGAACTTCCCCCCCTAAGAAAAATTTATCTGAAAATGTCGCTCCAACCACCCTTAGTCGAGAGGAGACGATGTACGATTTGAGTAGTTATTTAACCAAGCGTGAGATACAAGTTTTAGAACATGTATCGAAAGGACTAAATAACAGAGAAATTGCAGAAAGACTTTACATCAGCCAAGATACCGTTAATGTTCACCGAAGAAATATTCTCAAAAAGTTGAGAGTAAAAAATACAGCGGGGTTAATAAAATTTGCCTTAGAACATAACATAGTGTAACACAAAAGATAGTCTGCGCATTTAGCTACTCGACTTATACCGGCCTAAAACTCGGCACAATAGTTGTATTACACTTTAGAAGAATTTAAACATTAAATATTTTTATAAACAATCCAATTAATTCTAATAACCGATAATTAAATGAAAATGAGAAGGTTTACTACTAAAAACAGGTTAGAAAAAGTACGATGGGTCCTCATTAGTGCAATGATGATTTTCGGAGCTTTTATTCAACAAGGTCAAGCTCAAACATGCCCCTTAGCTTGCAACGACAATGTTCAGGTCACTCTGGATACAAATTGTCTTGCCATCATTACACCCGACATGATCTTGGAAGATCCTGGAGCGGGTTGTGCTTATGATGTTGTGGTTAAAGATCTCAACGGAAATATTATTCCCGGAGACTCTATCACTTCACAATATGTCGGTCAGACTCTTCCGGTGGCTGTGTATTTAGGCTCAAATTCATGTTGGGGGACCATCAAGGTCGAAGATAAATACCCTCCGACAGTAAAATGTCCGGACCCCGATACGATTTATTGTCATGAATTTCCAGGACCGGATGCCTATCCGTGGCCTGTAAAAGGTGTTGCATCAGATGCTTGTGGCAATGTATATCTACATGTTGTAAAAACAGAGTGGGACGATTATTCCTGCGATTCTGTAGGAATTAGCGGTGTTTGGAGAAGATGGGTATATTGGACGGATGAATCCGGCAATATTTCTGACACCTGTGTTCTAGAAGTATACCTTAAGCGCTTGTCATGTGAAGATTTGATTTTCCCAAAAGATACAATATTCAATTGTTTCGATTATCAGGAAGATCCCAGCCTTACAGATCCTACAAGTGCAGGAATGCCTTCCTTCAATGGTAGACCATTATATTTTCCAAATAGGAAATATAAAAAGGACTTTTACGCTTGTGAGATAGAAGTATCCTATTCAGACGATACTTTGAATATCTTCTGTCCAGGCTCCTTTAAAATACTTAGGAAATGGTTGTGTCTAGATTGGTGTCTGCCCACAGGACCTAACAATCCGAAGTTTGTTTATCAAATTGTTAAAGTAAAAGATGGGGGTCTCATCGTATCTGCACCAGGCAACTGTCCGGAAGATGATGGAAAACACTGTAATGGAGATTTGGATTGTGTAGATGACTACAGTGATCTGGTAGGAATGAATTACTGGAGCTGTAAGAGTAAAAAATTCTATCTCCCGGATCCTTTTAAAGATCCTAGGTTCAGTGTTCAGTCTTGTAGTAAGGCCACTGTAACAAAAATAGGTGTTAGAGTTGCCAGAGATCCTGAAGTTTGTGCTGGAGCCACATATCCCGAGCGATTTGACTTGGTTCATTATGATAAGGTCAAAGGTAAATGGTATGCAGAAGATCTTCCTGCAGGTTATAATTGGTTAGTATATCACTTCAAGGACGAATGCAACAATAATGCAGAAGCTAAATATGATGTATATGTCTATGATGATGTACCACCTAATCCCGTATGTGACAAACACACAGTAGTAGCTCTTAATAGAGACGGTATCGCTAAACTCTACGCTACTTCAGTAGACGATGGAAGTACAGACAACTGTGGGATTGACAGCTTTGCCGTAAGGAGAATGACAGACAACTGCAATATAAAGCAAAACTTAGTGTTTGGATCATTTGTTGAATTCTGTTGCCAGGATCTGATGACTACCCAAATGGTAGTTCTTAAAGTCATCGATAAAAGAGGAAATGAAAATACTTGTATGGTAGAAGTCGAGGTACAAGATAAACTTCCTCCAGTTGTTTCTTGTCCTCCGGATGTAACCGTTCCTTGTGATTTTGACCTTTCAGACTTGTCCATCTTTGGTACAATTAAGAATGTAGGTAAAAACGAAGTACGCAACAAACTAGGTGCAGCTACTATTAAAGGACTGACATGGGATGTTCCTGTAGCAGACAGAATAGATGGAGCCTACAATGACAATGATCTTTGTAATGTAGATTTCAAAATTCAGGTAAGAAGACAAGAATATGATTGTCATACCAATACCGGCTGGGTTAAGAGAACATTTGTAGTGACCGATAAGTCGGGGAACTCCTCCAAGTGTACGCAGACTATTACTATCCGTGAAACGGGTAAGAGATTCTCTATGAGTCCATTGAAATGGAAAGCTGTTCCGGATGTTACACTTACAGACAAATGCGCCTCAGATTATGATTTGACACCTAAGGCAGGTACGAGATGGGGCATAATGACGCCTGAAATTGCTGCAGGAAATGCTAGAGGATGTTATACTTTAGCTGTTAACTATACCGACAAGAGATTTACACTTGGTTCGGATGCCTGTATCAAAATAATTAGAGAATGGACTGTAATTGATTGGTGTCAAGTAGTCAATAAGAATGTAAATTGCGGAGCCGTCGGTGTATGGTGTCACACACAAGTACTAAAAGTAATAGACGACACTCCTCCTGCTTTTACTTGTAACAATGTAAGTATAACCCCTGAGGATGATTATGACTGTATGACCGATAACTTGACAGCGAGAAGAAAAGTAACTATCGTAGCTGATGCTACCGATGACTGTGCAAAAGATAAACTTAAATGGAATTACTGGATCGAGAAGAAAGAGACTGAAAACGTTTGTCGGGCAGGTGCTCACGATGGAAAAGGTACATGGAAGTCATATAGCCATGGAGCTAAATCAAAGGTTAGTGGTTACTTCCCACTAGGGGAATATAGAATCTGGGTTCAAGTAGCTGACCAATGTGGTAATGTAAGCGAATGCAAATGGCGTTACTTCGACGTCCTCGATCAGAAAAAACCTACACCTTACTGTAGAGACGGTATCAATACTGTAATTATGCCTTCCGGCAAGAGCTTAGTCATATGGGCTAAAGACTTTAACCTCGGAAGTTATGACAACTGTCCCGAAGACCGCAATGTAACCTTTGCATTGTATCACCCCGCTTCCGGAAGATGGTCCAATAAAAAAGGAGATTTTGTACTGGACTGTAGTATGAAAGGAAAGCAAAAATTCTGGATGTATGTCTATGACCAATGTGGTAATAAAGAGTACTGCGAGGTGATATTGGACTTGCAAGATCCCAACCATGTATGTGACGGCCTAACCTTCAATATGGTAAGCGGTACCGTACGAGATATGGAAGGCAATGTACTCCCCAATGTCGAAGTAACATTGAAAAATCAAACACTCAATGATACTAAGAAGACAAAGACATTGAACAATGGAGATTATTACTTCTCAGGACTAAATACCGGAAATGATTATTGGGTACAACCTCTCAAGACAGATGAACCTCTCAAGGGAGTTAATACTCGAGACCTCGTCGCTATCCAATTCTATCTGCTTGGCAAGAAAAGCTTTAGCCGACCGGAATATTTTATAGCAGCGGATGCTAACAACGACCAAAAAATATCTACTAAAGATATCATCGTACTCAGAAGGTTAATCTTAGGTAAAGAGGATAATTTTAAATCTGACCAAAAATCATGGAGATTTATTCCTAAGTCCTTTACTTTTGATGATCCTTTGGACCCATTCCCGTTCGCTGACTATATCAGCTATAAAGGACTCAACGAAAATAAAGTCAATACAGACTTTAATGCCATAAAAATAGGAGATTTGACCGGTGAAGCATATCGGAACCTATCCGGTTCAAAAGTGAGAACAGGTTCTGCTCAGTTTACTACCGTAGACCAGACATTCAAAGCAGGAGACTTAGTTGAAATGCCTGTTACGGTCCAGGATTTAGAACAGATCAGCGGAGGTCAATATACCTTGACGTTTAATCCACTAGTACTTTCACTGGAAGATATTGAGAGTGATGTCATAAAATTAAATGATGACAACTTCAACTTCAGCAAATTAAAAGAAGGTATTCTAAATGCAAGTTGGATTAGTACCAATACCTCTGAGTTGCAAGGTAAAGTGCTCTTTACCATCCGATTCTCCGCATTGGAAGATGGAATGCTAAGCCAAGTAGCAGACATCACTTCAGATATCACTACAGCTGAAGTTTATGATCAGGATCTCAATGTATATGAAATGAATCTCAGATTCAATAACGCGGCAGAAGCATCTTCTTTCGCCTTGTATCAAAACAAACCGAATCCATTCTCTAATACTACGATTATAGGATTCCAATTGCCCAAAGATGGACCGGTGCAATTAACGGTTTATGATATGTCAGGAAAAGTTCTTAAAGTAATAGAAGGTACTTATTCCAAAGGTTATAATGAGATTCAAATCGATCAAAGAGAACTCAATGCTACCGGTGTACTCTACTATCAGCTAGATGCTGATAAGAATACCGCCACACGTAAAATGGTATTGTTGCGTTAAGATTGGTGAGTTGCAAAGAATTATAACTTTCTTTGACAGAACAACTTCACCTCATCTATTGAATTGTAAAATAAATTAGGATAGTTATGAAAAAAGCCTTTGCCCTACGACCTGGATTTAACCCCAGTATTTGGCAAGGCTTTTTTCATACCATTCTCTTCTTCTGAGAAGAAAGAATACTGCGTCCTTGAGTATCGGCATCAACCTTGCTAGAACTTTAATCATAGTACAATTTGTATGTATTCTCCTAACAGGAGAAAATGATGTTCTAAATATTTTACATTCAATACACCGCACGGCTCCAGTTAGTTTTAGGAATAAACCATAATCAATTTACTATAATTCTAAGTCACAAATTATAATTATAGATTGTAATATGGATGAATGCAACTCAGGTAGATTTTCTCATAAATATATTTAAAAAATCAGCTATTAAGGGTTTTCCCTTAACCAGTAATTATCAGGGTTTTGCCTGAATTATTCGAGGGAATTGATTTGTGCAACATTTTTATTCTATATTTACATCATTGTTCGTGCGTTTATTGTAAATTTGTAGCTTTCAACAAGGGTATCAATATTTATTCAATTACCCAAAATTTATCTAACTATGAGAAGGATAGTTTCAAGTTTTATTCTTTTACTTTTTTTGAGTCTCACAGCACAGGCTCAAAAAGCTAATTTCTACACCATTGGAGGTAACATAAACCAAAATGACACGATTAACGTGGACATTACAGTTAAAAATCTCCTTAGCCTTTATGGGATGGAACACCGACACCAATATGATACCACTGTATTAAAATACGTGGGCCTAACCAATTTAGTGAGCGAATTGGCTTCTTTATCTGTATTTCATAAAGCAAAGTCGGAATATATTACCATTACATGGAATAGTTCAAGTAACAATGGAGCTTCATTTAGTGATTCAACTCGTATTTACACCTTGCAATTCGTTGCAATAGGACCAAAAGGAAGTAAATCCGATATCAAATTTAAACCCGGAGTCAATGGTTATGTGCTCCTTGATGAAAATACGGATGACATTCCGGCGGATTACAATAATGGAGTCGCACAAATAAATGGGGGTGGAAATACCAACCTCATCTCTGTTAGCCTTACTTCCGCCGATGGCAATAAAAATGATGAAGTCTGTATTGATCTAAATGTCGAAGGCTTCAAAGGCGTTTCTAATTTCAACTTCGCAGTTACTTGGGACAATGCAGTTGCTACCTATACCACAGCCAAAAACTACAACACCAATATCAAAGGTTTTGGAAGCGGAAGTATCAATTTAAATGGAAATTACTTAGCCTTTGCATGGTCACATCCTCAAGGAGATTCTTCGACATTGACAGGTAAACAACGTATGGTTACACTGTGCTACAAACTCGTAGGCAATGCAGGGGACATGACCTCCGTTCAAGTAGATAGTATTACTAATTCCAATCCTAATATAAGCATTGAATTTGGCACCCCCGGGGGGGATCAAATCCCCTATCAACTTTCTCCCGGTAGCTTAAAAGTTAATTCCGGAGGCGGTGGAGGAACCAATAATTTCACCTTCCAAGTAGGCAAAGTCTCCATTAAAATGGGAGAAAACGGTTGTGTTCCCATTACCGTGAAGAACTATAAGGATGTATTTGGATTTCAGTTTCCGATTATTTATGACGATAAACTAATCACCAATCCGGTGGCAAAAAACTTGAATTCTACTCTATCTGCTGGTGGATTTGATTCAAATGTTTTACAACCGGGTCAATTTTTTGTTTCCCATCTTGATGATAGCATAAAAACTCTACCGGACGATGCCAAGTTGTTCGATGTGTGTTTTGATGCAGTGGGAGACTGCAACAGCAAACCCTCTGTACTTATCAAGGAAATCCCTGAAAGAGGAGAGTCAGGAAAAATAGAAGCATATGATGAAGGTAGTAATATTCTTGATCCTATAGATGTCATTCAAGGAGAAATAACCATTACTTGTGACGGAGGTGGTGGAGGAACAGACAGCTTAATTATCTTGACCGGAACTAAAAAAGTCAAAAAGGGAGAAGATGTGTGTATCCCCGTATCTGTGAAGAATTTTAAAAAAGTAGATGGACTTCAGTTTGTAATCCACTGGGATGCTAATATCTTGCGATTAAAACCGACCAACTTTGTACAGGCCTTTAATTTGCCGCGCTTAGGAGCCGGTAATTTTAACCTTGAAAATGGAACTGATGACTACCTAGCTTTTGCCGGTTGGACACCCAATAATCCGCATACGGTACCAGATAATACCACTATTTTTGAAGTGTGTTTCAACACGATTGGAGATTGTAATAGCTCCACTCCCGTCTCTGTCGTAAGCCATGGTAGAGTCACTATTGAAGCTTTAGATGAAAATGGTGATAATATCCCGGTTGCAACACGTACAGGAACAACAACCATAGATTGTCCTGCTCCTAAAGATATTTCAGTAACCATTGACCAAGTAGTACTTCCCACTTGCCATGGAGAATGTGATGGTCAAATTAGAGTTGTTGTAAACCCCCGTGATTCTTACAAATACCAATGGTATAAAAACGATCAACCCATCTCAAGAGCGGATGGAGGTACTGGGTCGGTACTGCGCAATGTCTGTGCAGGTAGTTACTTTGTCTCCATAGAAAAAGTTTCAACCGGAGCCACAGACTCCTCTCAAACTGTGGTAATCAATGACCCTCCAGCTATTGACCTACACAAAGTTGTCACCCCGGATATGGGAGACTGCAAAGCAAAAGTAGTAGTCAACCCAACCGGAGGATACGGCAAATATGAATTGACTTGGGGGAGGACTGGTGTCAGAGGTCCTGTCATAGACAACCTTTGCAAAGATTCAATGGTTGTGCTCATATTTAAGGATAGTGTGCCTATGTTGCAATGGGATACATTGGCCATGAAATTTGATACTGTCCCTAGTATTAATAAACGATTCTGCTTCTTTACTGATACTACGGTTGTCCCTATGAAAATGAACTCTGACCTTGCCGTGACCGGTACCGTTAAACACGTCACTTGTGCAGGGACCTGCGATGGCTCTATCGAACTGACCGTGACCGGTGCCTCAGGTGCTGTAACCTACCAATGGACCGGACAAGGGATCACAAATCCTTCACAAAAAGATCAATCAGGTCTCTGTGCAGGGAAATACACCGTCAATGTAAAAGATGCTAACGGTGGGGATGTCACCAAAATGTTTACCATCACCCAACCCGATTCTATAAAAATAACCGCTGTTAAAATTGACTCCGCCATGAATTCCGATGGCAAAATTGACGTTACTGTCACGGGGGGAAAACCACCCTATTCTTATGTCTGGAAAGATGCCAATGGCAACGTCGTAAGTACCAGTGAAGATCTCAGCGGGGTGGATGAAGGAAAGTATACTCTTATGGTTACAGACGATAATGGATGTACCTCGACGGATATGTTCGTTGTTCCTAAGAAATCCGGTGGAGGAGGAGGTGGCAATAATAAGCTCACTGTCCAAACCTCCAACTACCAATCCAATTACGGCATCTCTTGCAATGGAGACAACGATGGATGGATTAAGGTTAAAGGAGCCCCTCAAGATGCAAATTTCGTATGGAGCCATGACGCAACGCTTAAAGATAGCGTAGCTCAGAATCTCCCGGCAGGAACTTACAATGTTAAAGTAAGTACTCAAGATGGTACTCTTCTCCTAGATTCCACCATCATTTTATCAGAACCTACCGCTCTTAAAGCCCGTGTAATAGGCGATCAATGTGCATCTACAGATGGCGCACAAGATGCACAGTACACCGTTGTCCCGTCTGGAGGTACAGCACCTTATTCTTATCAATGGTGTGACAACAGTACGGATTCTATCGCTACAGGATTGCCGGGTGGCGTCACTTGCAATCTCATAGTCACCGACAATAATGACTGTGAATACATCGTCAATTTTAAAGTTTGTGTCCAATCAGATACTAATAATCTGGACTGTTATCAAGGACGTAAAGTTATCACTCCTAACAATGACAACTTAAACGATTATCTATTGATTACTTGTGATAATAAGTATGACAACAAGCTTTTCATCTACGATCGATGGGGTAGATTAGTGTATGAAAAGATCAACTACCAAAGCACTTCCGGTGACGGATGGAGAGGGGTCGACCTCAACGGCAATGAGCTCAATGAAGGAGGTTATATGTGGGTATTGAGGGTAGACCTTCCCAATGGAGATCAACGATATTACAAAGGAACCGTTATTATCGCTAAGTAAGTTTGTCTTATTGATGGGGTATGAAATGGTAGCCCACTTATCATCTAAATAAAAGAAAACGTAATCGAAGTATTATGAAAAAAATAATAATTGTTTTAGCTCTATTTCTGACCGGTTGGACAATCCAAGCACAGGACTATGCTATCACACCTGAAACACCGGGTGTTTTTACCCAGTACTACATCAATCCGGTGCTACTCAATCCGGCCTACACCGGCGTCTCCGGAAAATATAGACTTTTCCTAAACTACAGAAGTCATTGGTCCGGACACCCCGGAGCTCCTAAGGCCTTTTCGCTGGATTACAATGGACCGGCCTACGACAAATTGGGATTTGGCGCCTTACTGCACAACGAAGTTTTCGGCGTTAGCAATCGGCTGAGAGGACAATTGTCTTATGCTTATAGATTTGCGGCAAGTGATCTAAAAATGTCCCTGGGGGTATCCACCGACTACATCAAATACGGTTTATCCAATCGAGCTATTACAGATGGTACGACAGACCCAAATGACCCGGTGGTATTGAATAACCTCAATGGCAAATCCTATTTCTCTGCTTCCATTGGCTTTTATGCAAAATTTAGAGAAAATCTATTCTTCGGCTTTGCCCTTCCTAGCATCATCAATACTAGAATCGATGAGTTAGCAACCGGTCAAAAGACAGTAAATAAGACCAATTTTGTTGCTAACATCGGCACATGGGTTCACGTCCCGGGTTATAAACTGGTCCTAGAGCCTTCCCTCTATATCAAGAAGTTTGGAGATATTCCACTTACGATCGATGTTAACCTGCTCGCTTCCTTCTTGGATGACCGCCTATTTGGTGGAGCTACAGCTAGCTTTGGGGCCGGCAACCGATTTGGATTTCTCCTAGGAGCCGGAGTCAATAATTTTAGATTCTACTACTCCTACGACGTGTCTTTTCAGGACTTTCAGCAGTACAACAATGGCTCTCATGAATTGACCATTGCCCTGAACTTATTTGACAACATGTTGCAAAAGACCAAGAATACTGAGATGAATATGAAATAACCCCCCCCCATTATTGCTTTAGACATATAACTTCCCTAAGCTCCTTCATCCTTTTGTAAGAGAGTGCAATGGGTCAAGATTTATAAAAGCTCCTTCTTATTAGAATTGAGTGAGGCGTCCCATTATTTGGGGTGCCTCTCTTTTTTTATACCCAATAACTTGGATTATTTCCCATTATTCGTAACTTTGCCCAATGAGTACGCGAGCAATCCTGCATATGGATCTAGATACCTTTTTCGTCTCTGTAGAGCGACTGCTCGACAGTAGACTGAACGATCGACCCGTCATTCTAGGGGGCACCTCGGACCGAGGAGTAGTCGCCTCCTGTAGCTACGAAGCTAGAAGATACGGCGTTCACTCCGGAATGCCTATAAAAATGGCCCGAAGACTCTGCCCGGAAGGCACCTACATCCGAGGGAATATGTCCAACTACTCCAAATACTCCGATATGGTCACCGATATTATCACAGAACGCGCACCACTCGTCGAAAAAGCGAGTATCGATGAATTTTATGCCGACCTGACCGGCATCGACAAGTACTTTGGAATATGGAAGTTTTCCGGAGAGCTACGTCAGCGCATTATTAAAGAAACCGGCCTCCCGATCTCCTTCGGATTGTCCGCCAATAAAATCGTCTCTAAAATCGCTACAGGAGAAGCCAAACCCAATAACCAAATCCAAGTATCCACCGGCACCGAACGACCCTTTCTC
>Ga0256841_1001293_pt1 | contig 22193 bp, 25 predicted proteins | sample 356308metaG_FD_185971 | JGI IMG/M metagenome (GOLD analysis project Ga0256841, IMG submission 185971) | Hydrothermal vent microbial communities from Mid Atlantic Ridge, Atlantic Ocean - 356-308 | ecosystem: Environmental > Aquatic > Marine > Hydrothermal vents | place: Atlantic Ocean: Mid... | reverse complement strand
GGCGAGAAGCCAGGCCAGGCGGGCGTCGCCGGAGGCGCCGACGACGGCCACGTCGGCCGGGTCGATTCCGGTGACGATCCCCCGCCAGATCGAGTCGAGGGCGGAGACCACGTCGTCGGCGAGGGGTCCGTCGGGGACCGCGGGGGCGGGCGGGAAGGGGAGTCGGGGGACCGTGGTGGCGGCGGTCGATGGTGGTGGCGGGTCCGGGTTCGGCGCCGGGACGGGGCCTGCGCAGGCGGCGACGAGGACGGCGGCGGCGACGAGGGTGACCCCACGGGTCCGGCCGATGCACGGCGCACGGCCCGGCCGGCCGTCCCTCATCCGGTGTTGCGCATCCCCGCCGCGATCCCGTTCACGGTGAGGAGCAGCGCACGTTCCAGGTGGGGGTCGGGGGGCCGTTCTTCCCGGGTTCGGGCCAGCAGCGCGACCTGCAGGTAGTTGAGGGGGTCGAGATAGCGGTCCCGCACCTCCAGGGTCCGGCGAAGGACCGGGTACTCGGCCAGCAGCACGTCCCGGCCGGTCAGGTCGAGGATCTGGCGGATCGTCAGCTCGTATTCGGCACGGATCGCGTCGAAGAGATGGCGGTGACGGGACGGAACCAGGGTCTCGACGTACCGCTGGGCGATCCGCAGGTCGGTCTTGGTGAGGGTCATCTCGACGTTGGAGAGGAACGTCTGCAGGAACATCCACTGCTCCCACATCTCCCGCAGGACCGGTCCGTATCCGGCGTCGGTCGCCGCCGCCAGGCCGGAGCCGACCCCATACCAGCCGGGGACGATCTGGCGTGACTGGGTCCACCCGAACACCCAGGGGATCGCCCGGAGGTCGTCGAGGCCGGCGCCCCCTCCTGGGCGGCGGCTCGGCCTCGACCCGATGTTCATCTCCGCCAACTCCTCCACCGGTGTCGCCGACAGGAAATACTCGACGAGGCCGGGGGCGGTGACGAGGCCCCGGTAGGCGTCGTGGGCGGCTTCGGAGAACACCTCCATCGCCTCGGTCCAGCGGTCGAGCACCTCCTTCGGCTGGCGGGAGACCCGATGGAGCAGCGATGCCTCCAGCACCGACGCCGCCGCCAGCTCCAGGTTGCGGGCTGCCAGGCCGGGGAGCCCGTACTTGTCGGAGATCACCTCTCCCTGCTCGGTGACCTTGATGGAGCCGTCCACCGTTCCGAAGGGTTGGGCGAGGATGGCGCGGTGGGTGGGGCCTCCGCCCCGGCCGATCGTCCCTCCTCGGCCGTGGAAGAGCCGGAGGGTGACGCCGTGGGCCCGGGCCGTGTTGCGGAGCATGCGCTGTGCCTTGTAGATCTCCCACTGGGAGGTGGTGATGCCTCCCTGTTTGTTGGAGTCGGAGTATCCGAGCATCACCTCCTGGACGTCGCCGCGCAGCCGCACGAGGCGTCGGTAGGAGGGGACGGACAGCAGTTCGTCGAGGAGCTCGCCTGCCCGGCGCAGCTCGGCGATCGTCTCGAAGAGCGGGACGAACCCGATCCGGGCGACGTCGTCGGTGAGATCGATCAACCCCGCCTCCCGGGCCAGGACGGCGGCGGCGAGGATGTCGTCGGCGCCGCGGGTCATCGAGACGATGTAGCTCTCGATGGTGTCTGGTCCGAGGCGATCGAGGGCGGAGCGGATCGTGTGGAAGGTCTCGATGGTGGGCGCTACCTCTGCCGAGGGTACGGTCGCCGGTGTCGCCAGGGGTCGGGGACCGGCCAGCTCGTCACCGAGGAGACGGGTTCGTTCGAGCCGGTCGAGGGACGCGTAGTCGAGCTCCACTCGTCGGTACAGCTCGGCCAGGGCGAGATGGTGACGGTCGGCGTGTTCCCGCACGTCCAGCGTCGCCAGCCGGAAGCCGAAGGTACGGACGAGACGGACCAGCCGTTCCACCGTCCCGTCGGCGATCAGCGCCCCGGCGTGCTCCCGAAGGGATCGCTGCATGAGCGCCAGCTCGGCGAGGAGGTCGTCGGGCCCGGCGTAGTCGATCCCCGGCTGGTGGCGAGCGCCCTCTTCGATCCGGGCCTCGGTGTGCTGCAGTCGCCGGTGGATGTAGGCGCATTTCAGGCGGTACGGCTCGTTGGCGTTGAGCCGGTGGAACCGCTGCCAGACGTCGGGGAGCGACGCCCGGTCGGCCTCGAGGGAGGCCCGAAGCTCGTCCGACACCCCCCAGATCCGATCGGACGTCGACAGCTCTTCGGCGAGTCGTTCGACGGCTTCGATGAGGGTGCGGATCCCATGCCGGTACTGGAGGTCGAGCACCGCGGCGGTGACCTCGGGGGTGACCGACGGATTCCCGTCGCGGTCCCCGCCGACCCAGGTGCCGAAACGGATGGCGGGTCGATTCGAGTCGGCGGGGAGTCGACCGAGCTGGAGGGCGACCTCCTCGGCGAGGGAGGGAAGGACGTCTCGGAAGAGCTGCTCGAAGTAGAAGATCGTCGAGCGGGCTTCGTCGAGGGGTGTGGGTCGAGTCACCCGCAGCTCGTCCGTCTGCCAGATCTGGTCGATGATCTCGGCGATCCGCCGGTCGACGCGAGCCCGGTCGCGAGGTGTGGCGTCGGGGTCGCGGCGCTCCTCGAGCAGGTCGGCGATGCGCCGGAGCTTGGTGAGGAGGGTTCGGCGGGCGGCCTCGGTGGGGTGGGCCGTGAAGACGGGGCGGAGCTCCAGCCGGGAGACGACGTCGGCGACGAGTTCGGGGTCGAGGCCGGCCTCGAGGATGCGGTCGACGGTGGCGGCGATGGTGCGGCGGTCGTCGGTGAGGGCCAGATCGCCGATGCGATGGACCTGCTCGGCGACGTTGGCGAGGTAGAAGTAGGTGGTGAAGGCGCGTACGAGCTGGATGGTGCGATCGAGGTCCTGGGTGGCGAGGAGACGGTCGAGCTCGGCGGCGGCGGCCTCGTCTGCCTCCGCCCGTACTTTCTTGGTGAGGGAGCGCACCTCTTCGACCAGCTCCAACAGCTCGGGTCCGTGCTGGCGGGTGAGGGCGTCTCCGAGCTGATGGCCGAGTCGGCGGATGTCGGAGCGGAGCAGCTCGTCGCGGTCGATGGGGGCGCTGGTCATGTCCCCGCGGACGGTATCACGCCGGGGCGGCTCGTTTTGGTTGTGGGCCGCGGCGTCTACCGTTCAGGCCGCAGATGTTCGAAGCCCTCACCTCACGTTTCGACGGGATCTTCACCAAGCTCCGGTCCAAGGGGAGACTCTCGGAAGCCGACGTCGACGCCGCCCTCCGGGAGGTTCGCCTCGCTCTGCTGGAGGCGGACGTCAACGTCTCGGTGGTGCGTGACCTCCTCGCCCGGATCCGTGAGCGGGCGCTCGGCCAGGAGGTCTCCAAGGCCCTCACCCCGGGTCAGCAGGTCATCAAGATCGTCCACGAAGAGCTGATCGCCACGCTGGGCGCGGAGACGGCTCCCCTCGCCCAGGCCTCACCCCTCATCGTGTTGATGGTCGGCCTTCAGGGTTCGGGGAAGACGACCTCGGCCGCCAAGCTGGCCCGCCACCTCCGCTCCCGTCAGCCCCTCCTGGTCGCCGCCGATCTGCAGCGTCCGGCGGCGGTCGACCAGCTCGAGACACTGGGCAGGGCTCTCGGCGTCCCCGTCTACGCCGATCGCAAGGCCCGGCCGGCACGGCTGGTGAAGGCGGCACTGCGGGAGGCCGCCAGGAACGGGCACGACGCCGTGATCATCGACACCGCAGGTCGTCTGCAGATCGACCGGGAGCTGATGCGCGAGCTGTCCGACGTCGCCAAGGCGGCCGATCCGGACGAGGTGCTCCTGGTGGTGGACGCCATGACCGGCCAGGACGCGGTGAACGTCGCCAAGGGGTTCCTGGAACACGTCTCGCTCACGGGGATCGTCCTGTCGAAACTGGACGGTGACGCCCGCGGTGGGGCGGCGATCTCGGTACGGGAGGTCACGGGCTGTCCCATCAAGTTCGCGGGGGTGGGAGAGCGACTGGAGGACTTCGAGCCCTTCCACCCCGATCGGATGGCCTCCCGGATCTTGGGGATGGGCGACGTCCTCACCCTCATCGAACGGGCAGAAGCGACCTTCGACGCCGAGGAGGCGGCACGCGCCGCCGAGAAGATGGAGAAGGGGGCATTCACGCTGGAGGACTTCCTCACCCAGTTCCAGCAGCTCAAACGGATGGGGCCGCTCCAGGATCTCCTTGCTATGCTGCCGGGCGCCGGCTCCATGCTGGGCAAGGTCGAGGTCGACGACCGAGACCTCAAGAAGGTCGAGGCCATCATCAGGTCGATGACCCCGGAGGAGCGGCGGAATCCCAGGATCATCGGCGGGAGCCGACGCCGCCGGATCGCGGCCGGGTCGGGGACCCGACCCCAGGACGTGAACCGGCTGCTGAAGCAGTTCGCCGATGCACAGAAGATGATGAAGATGCTGGCCGGCGGTCGGGGCATGCCCGGGCTTCCGGGGCCGATGCCCGGCCGGCGACACAAGAGGTGAGACATGGCCGTCAGGATGCGCTTGATGCGAATGGGCAAGAAGAAGCAGCCCGTGTATCGCGTCGTGGTGGTCGACGCGCGAGCCCCACGCGACGGCCGCTACATCGAACAGGTCGGGTTCTACGACCCCCGCCAAGATCCGTCCCTCATCGAGATCGACGTGGACCGGGCGGTCGACTGGCTCCGCAAGGGTGTCCAGCCCACCGACCGGGTACGAAAACTCCTCGAGATCTCCGGGGCGTGGGCACGGTTCAAGGTGGCGAAGGGCGAAGTGCACACGGTCGCCGCCTCCGAGCCGGAGGAACCGAGCGAGGAAGCCGAGGCGGCGGAGACCGCGGAGGCGTCCGTCGGTGAGGAGAGCTGAGATGCCGAAGGGCGAGATCGTCGACCGGGTCGTCCGCTACGTCGTGTCCGAGATCGTCGCCGATCCCGGATCCGTCGAGGTGACCGTGGTCGAGCAGGGGCCGTCCGAGGTGGTGGCCGAGGTGCACACCGCCAAGGCCGACATGGGTCGGGTGATCGGCCGTCGGGGCCGGGTGGCGCGGGCCATCCGGGTCGTCGCCCAGGCGGCCGCGGATGAGGAAGGGTTGACCGCTGGGGTCGAGTTCATCGACTGACCGGATCCTCGTGGGTCGGGTGGGGCGTCCCCACGGCCTCGTCGGATTCGTCACCATCCAGGTGTTGACCGACGCACCCGGGCGTTTCCGCCCGGGTGCGTCGGTGTTCGTCGGGGACGAGCGGATGACGGTGAAGGCGGTGCGCGCCGCCGATCGGGGACTGCTGGTGCGGTTCGAGGGCTGCGACGACCGCGACGCCGCCGAACGTCTCCGAGGGCGGGAGGTGACGATCGAGCCGCACGAGCGTCGAGCCCTCGAGGAGGAGGAGTTCTGGCCGGATCAGCTCGAAGGGCTGGAGGTCCGACTTCCCGATGGAACGGCGGTCGGTTCGGTCGTCGGGGTCGTCGAAGGGCCTGCCCAGGACCGCCTCGTGGTCGAGACGGGGCACGGCCGGGTCGAGGTCCCCTTCGTCGTCGCCCTCGTGCCGGACGTGCGGCTCGACGACGGCTACGTCGTCGTCGAGCCGCTGCCTGGGTTGTTCAACGAAGCGTGAGGGGGATCTCGACCCCCGCGAGGTCGAGGACGGCGGCGCCGGTGGGTCCATCGGGGAACAGCAGGACGAAGGCCCCCCAGACGTCGCCGTGGGGTGCGGTGACGCCGTTGGCGGAGATCGACGCCCCGTCGAGCGTGCGGATGGTCCCCACCAGGTCCTGATCGTCGGCCCGGACGTAGCCGAAGACGGTGAGCGGGTACCGGACGTCCCCGCCCGTGGGCTCGGTGACGACGAGGGTGGGGGTGACGAGGGGTTGGGTGTCGAGGGGTCGGGAGGTCGGGGCCAGGTCGATGACCACCCGCGCCGGGCCCGATTCGGCGTCCACGCGGGCCACGACGTCGTCGGCGAGATGGAGGTCGATGAAGAGGGTGCCGTCCAGATCGCGGACGACGAAGAGCCGTCGGACCAGATCGGTCTCCACCCGTTGGTCGGCGATGGGGGAGTCGGTGATCGGCTCCCCGAAGGAGACTCGCAGGAGCCCGGGAGCGAGGGTCCCGGCCACGGTCGGCGGACGAACCGCCGGCGCGCCCTCTGCGGAGGCGAACTCGACCGTGAACCGCTCACAGAGGGGGAACTCCTGCCATCGGATCGTGGCGATGGTGGCGGCGTCCGAGTCGGGGTTCTCCACGCGCCCGACGTTGCCTTCGCCGGTGAGGGGCCGGTCACCTCGATCACAGGGGGTCGCCGCTCTCGGGGTGGTGTCGGCAGGCGCCGTGGTCGAGGTCGTCGTCGAGGTCGGGGGAGGGGGCGAGGTCGTGGTGGGTTCGGTCGTCGGCGTGCACGCAGCGACCACCAGCGCCGAGGCGGCGACGAGGAGGAGCCCAGGGCGGAGGATCCGATGCACCGGCGGCAGCGTACCGCCCGGTAGCGTGGGTTCGACGGAGGTTCTCATCCCACAGGATCCGAACACCCTGCATCGACGGGCGAGCATCCTCGACCGCCTCGCCGACGGCGACGATCTGGAGGTGGCGTTTCGGAGGATCGCCCTCGGGGCCCGGCTGGTGGGGCTGGGCTGGATGACGGTGCTCGTGGTGCTCGCCCTCGCCTCGGGGACGCTCGTCCGCCCCGTGCACGGGTGGATCCTGGGCGGCGCCGCGGTGGCATGGGGCCTGGCATCGCTGGCGGGTGCCCGGCGACGGTTGGATGTCGTGACCGCCCGCGGCTCGGTGACGGTCGACATCGTCCTCGCCGGGTACGCCCTCTTCGCTCCGAGGTTGGCGGGCGCTCCCGACCAGCTCTTCTACGGCGGGTATCCCCTCATCGTCGTGGCGGTGGCGGCGGTGCGGAGCCGAAAGGCGGTGACCGCCGCCGCAGCAGTCCTCTCGGGGCTGTCGCTGGCGCGGCTCGCCGTCGGCGACGTCGCCGGGGTGGTCGAGGCCGCCTCCCAGGTGATCACCTACACGGTGGGGGCCGCGATCTTCTGGTGGGTTCTCGAGGTGCTACGGCGCTCGGAGGGGGAGCGGCGTGCCGCCCTGGAGGCGGTGGCCGACGCGCGAGCCCGGGCGGCTCGTGCCGAGGAGCGGGCCGAGGTCGCCACCCACCTCCACGACTCGGTTCTCCAGACGCTGGCGTTGATCCAGCGCCGGGCCGCCGACGCCGAAGAGGTGGCGGCGCTGGCCAGATCCCAGGAGCGGGAGCTCCGACGGTGGCTGTTCGAAGGCGGTTCGGCGTCCGGCGACGGTTTGGCCGAGGGACTCCGGGCGATCGGCGCCGAGATCGAGGACCGTCATCGGGTGAGGGTGGAGGTGGTCACCGTCGGGGATGCGCCCTTCTCCCCGACGGTGGCGGCGCTGTTGGCGGCGACGCGGGAGGCGATCGTGAACGCAGCCCGCCACTCGGGGGAGCAGGAGGTCGCGGTGTTCGCCGAGGTGGCCGAGGGACGGGCGACCGTGTACGTTCGTGATCGGGGTCGAGGTTTCGACCCGGCCTCCGTCCCCGCCGACCGTCGGGGGCTGGCCGAGTCGATCGTCGGCCGCATCGAACGGGTCGGTGGTCGGGTCGAGGTGATCTCGACCCCGGGACGTGGGACCGAGGTGCGTTTGGAGGTGTCGCCGTGAAGGTGTTCGTCGTCGACGACCACGACCTGTTCCGGGCCGGAGTGAGAGCCGAGCTCGCCGACACCTTCGAGGTGGTGGGGGAGGCCTCCGACACCGACGCCGCCATCGAGCTGATTCGGGAGCGGGAACCCGACGTCGTGTTGCTGGACGTGCACCTGCCCGGTGGAGGGGGCCGGATCGTGGTCGAAGAGGTCCGGAAGACCCATCCGGACATCGTCTTCCTGGCGATCTCGGCGTCGGACGCCCCCGAGGACGTCGTCTCCGTCGTCCACGCGGGGGCCCGTGGCTACGTGACGAAGACGATCGCCACCGCCGAGCTCATCGACGCCATCGCCCGGGTGGCGGAGGGTGACGCCGTGTTCAGTCCCCGCCTGGCGGGCTTCGTCCTCGACGCCTTCTCGGCGATCCCGGTCGGTGAGGTGGATCCGGAGCTGGATTCGCTGTCGGCTCGGGAACGTGAGGTGCTGCAGTACATCGCCCGCGGCTACACGTACCGGGAGATCGCCGAGGAGCTGTACATCTCGGTCAAGACGGTGGAGTCGCACGTCTCGGCGGTGCTGCGCAAGCTCCAGCTCTCCAACCGCCACGAGCTCACCCGCTGGGCGCACCAGCGTCGGCTCGTCGACTGAGGTCGCCGGGGGCCGTGGTCAGCCGAGCTCGACCGCGGTACCGACGGCCGTGGCCACGACCACGCCCTTGCGGAGGGAGATCTGGACGTCCAGACCGACGACGCCTCCGGCTCCCGCCTCCGCGGCCTGACGCCTCAGCACCCCGAGGGCGGCGGCCCGGGCGTCACGGAGGGCCATCTCCACCGGGCCGTCGACGGGGCAGCTCGCCTCGCCGGCGACCAGCCCGACGACCCGGACGATCCGCCGTCCGGGGATCTCGTCGGTGGTGACGACGACGACGTCGTCGGGTGTGGCGGGCTCGACGAGGATCTCCACCTCGGGCTCGGTCTCCAGGTCGGGGGCGCCTGCGGTACCCCAGGCGGGGAGGTCGAAGGTCGGGACTTCGGTGGGGTCGTTGGTCACCCGGCCAGCATACCGACCATCCGGACCCTGGCTAGCGTGAACCCGTGCGATTCTCCGTGATCACGATCTTTCCCGAATACTTCGAGAGCCCGCTGTCGGTCGGGATCGTGGGTCGTGCGATCGACCGGGGCCTGGTGGAGGTGGACCTGGTCGACCTTCGTCGCTACGGCAAGGGACCCCACCGGCAGGTCGACGACGCGCCCTTCGGAGGTGGGCCGGGGATGGTCATGATGATCGAGCCCCTCGCCGCCGCCCTGGACCCCCTCGCCGACACCCATCGAATCCTCTTTGCGCCGGCGGGTCGTCCCCTGCGACAGGAGATGCTCGACCGGTGGGCGGGCATGGGGCACGTCACCCTCGTCTGCGGACGATACGAGGGGGTCGACGAGCGGGTGGCGGAGCATCTCATCGACGAGGAGGTCTCCCTCGGGGATTTCGTCCTCGCCGGTGGGGAGGTGGCGGCGCTGGCCGTCATCGAGGGGGTGGCACGGCTGGTGCCGGGAGTCGTCGGGAATCCCGAATCCCTCCTCCATGAGTCGTTCCGTCGAGGTGAGATCGAAGAGCCCCACTACACCCGACCGGCGGAGTTCCGAGGCTGGAAGGTGCCCGACGTGCTCCTCTCCGGCGACCATGCGAGGATCGCCGCCTGGCGGGCGGAGCAGCGTCGGCGACGGACCCGCGAGCGGCGGCCCGATCTGGTCGACGACGGTGAGGATGGCGGTACCCCGACGAGCTGATACACTGTCGGTTCGCCGGGCCCTCCGGGCCCGTTCCCCCGACTGCCGGCTTCCAAGGAGTCCGTCATGAACGATCTCGACATGCTCGAAGGCGCGTACCTGCGCGACGACGTGCCCGAGTTTCGCGCCGGTGACACCGTGCGCGTCCACGTCCGGGTGGTCGAGGGCGGGCGCGAGCGGATCCAGGTGTTCGAAGGCGTCGTGATCGCCCGTGACGGGTCCGGGATCCGCTCGACGGTGACGGTCCGGAAGGTCAGTTTCGGCGTGGGCGTCGAGCGCGTCTTCCCGATCCACGCCCCGATCATCCAGAAGATCGAGGTGATCAGGCGTGGGGACGTCCGCCGCTCCAAGCTCTACTACCTGCGTGGACGGTCCGGGAAGGCCGCACGGATCAAGGAGCTGCGGGACTGAGCTCCGAAGCCGCTCCCGCGTCACCCAGTGACGGCGCCGCCGGCGACGTCCGACCCCGTGAGGCGAAGGCCCGCCGTTCCTTCCTCGCCGAGCTTCCCGGGTTGCTCCTCGCAGCTCTCGTCGTCGCGGTGCTCATCAAGACGTTCCTCATCCAACCCTTCTACATTCCGTCGGGTTCGATGATCCCCACGATCCAGATCAACGACCGGGTGATGGTGTCGAAGCTCTCGTACCGGCTCGGTGAGCCGGAGCGGGGAGACATCGTGGTGTTCCGCAGCCCCTACGCCGAAAGCCTGGATGGGGAGACGATCCCCGAGGCCATCGTCCGCAACGTGCTGGAGGCGGTGGGGATCCGGACGGCAGCCACGGATGACTTCATCAAACGGATCATCGCCCTGGGAGGGGAGACGATCGAGATCAGGAACAACCGCGTGCTCATCGACGGTGAGGTGCTCGACGAGCCCTACCTTCCGCCGGGGACGGTGATGGCGGACATGGCGCCGGTCTACGTCCCGGAGGGGACCGTCTTCGTGATGGGCGACAACCGCTCCCACTCTTCGGACAGCCGCCGTTTCGGGCCGATCCCGATGAAGGACGTGCTCGGTGAGGCGGTGATCCGGATCTGGCCGCCGGAGCGGTTCGGGGGCCTGTGAGGTGTCGTACCGGTCCGGTAGACATGGGGTGGAGGTAGACCATGGATGACCTCGAACGCTTCGAATCCGAGGTCGAGCTCCAGATCTATCGGGAGTACCGCGACGTCGTCGGCATGTTCCGGTACGTCGTGGAGACGGAGCGCCGTTTCTACCTGGCCAACAAGGTGGAGCTGCATCGGAGGGAGGCGAACGGCTCCGTCTACTTCGAGCTGGAGCTGGAGGACGCGTGGGTATGGGACATGTACCGCCCGGCCCGGTTCCTGACCAAGGTCCGGGTCCTCACCTTCCGGGACGTGAACATCGAAGAGCTGGAGCCGGGTGCTCCGATCGAGCCTCCCATCGGGCGCTCGTAGGTCGGGCCGGCGAGTGGGTCGCCGCTCGAGTGCTCGCGGGGGCCGGTGCGGAGATCGTCGGGCGCAACGTCGCCGTCCCCGGCGGTGAGATCGATCTGGTCGCCGTGATCGACGGTGTCCGCACCGTCGTCGAGGTCCGTACCGTTCTCTCCGAGCCGGGACCGTTGGCCCCGGATCCCGTCGCCGCCCTCGACGACGTGAAGGTCGCGCTGGTCCGTCGTCATGCGCGACGGCTGGGGGGAGTCCGGCGGATCGACCTGGTGGCCGTTCGCTTCTGGAGCGCCGGTGTCGACGTGCACTGGCTGCCTCGGGCGGGATGACGCAGAAGCGGACCCGGCTAGTCTCGACGTCGTGTCGGTCGCGCTCGCCCTTCGGGACGTCCACAAGCGGTACGGGAAGACGCGCGCCCTCGACGGGTTGAGCTTCGAGATGCCAACCGGGGTGCTCCTCGGATTCCTCGGCCCCAACGGGGCCGGCAAGACCACGACCTTTCGGACGATCCTGGGTCTGGCCCGTCCCGACCGGGGAGTCATCGAGGTGTTGGGGATGCGGGTGGGACCCGAGACCAACCGGATCGCCAAACGGGTAGGGGCGATCGTCGAGGAGCCCGGTCTGTACGGGTTCTTGTCGGGACGGGACAACCTCGTCGTGGCCGCCGACACCCTCGGGTTCGGCCACGGACGGATCGACGGGTTGTTGGCGTTCGTCGAGCTCACCGGCGACGCCGACCGGAAGGTGGCCGGCTACTCCAAGGGGATGCGGCAGCGTCTGGCCCTCGCCGCCGCCCTCCTCGGCGACCCTGAGATGTTGTTCCTCGACGAACCCCTGGACGGTCTCGACCCGGCCGGGCAGTCGGTGCTGCGGGATCAGCTCCGGCGGCTCGTGGACGAGGAGGGAAAGACCATCGTGATGTCCACCCACGACCTGGCCGACGTGAGCCAGCTCGCCGACCGGGTGGTGGTGATCAATCGGGGGAAGGTGGTGACCGACGGGACCTTGGAGGAGCTCACGGCGGGAGGCGATCGGGTGCGGGTCGTCGTCGGGGCGCCCGACGAGGCACGGCGGGTGCTCGCCGCGGCCGGGTTCGAGACCGACGGTGCCGGTTCGGAGATCTGGGTGACGGGATCGGACGGCGCCGGCATCGTGCGTGCCCTCGCCGAAGCGGGGTTGTATCCGTCGGCGGTGATCCCCGAACGGCGGACCCTCGAAGAGGTGTTTCTGCGCGTCACGGAGGAGTCGTCATGACAGGCCTGATTCGGGCCGAGCTCCGCAAACTCGCCAAGCGGAAGCTGTGGTGGGTGATGTTGGCGATCCTGGTGGTCGTGATGGGCATGGCCGCCGTCTTCCTCCTGGTGGTCCCGAGCCGGGCCCCGGAGGCGGTGCCCGGGATGCCGGTGATCCGCAAACCCGACGCGTACATCCTCGGGGCGCAGCAGGCCATCGGGCAGACCTGGTTCCCGATCGTGCTGGCGGCGGTGGCGATGGGTGGGGAGATGCGGTCGGCCGCCTTCGCCGCCTCGCTGGTACGGGACTCGCGACGCTGGGCACATCTCCTCGCCCGGCTGGTGGTGTTGGCCGCCGCCTCCTGGCTCGCCACCCTCGTCGCCATCGGCGGCTGGGCGATCATGGCCGCGGCCTTCGCTCCCGGCGAGGGGGCGCCGCCGTCCTCCGAGTGGCTGGGGATGGTGTGGAAATCGGGCCTGATCGTGGCGACCTGGACCGCCCTGGCGGTCGCCGCCGTCACCGTGTTCCGTTCGCTTGGTCCTGCCCTCGGGGCGGCGTTGGTCTTCAGCTTCGTGGAGGGACTCGTGTCGCTGTGGGAGGTGTATCGACCGTTCTCCCTTTCGACGAACTCGACGGCGATGCTCGGAGAGCTGTCGGGCTTCGGCGCCGGGTTCGGAGTCTCCGCGCTCGGCACGATCCCTCCCGGTCGGGCGACGGCGGTGGTGGTCGTCTGGGCGGTGGGGCTGATCGGTCTCGCCTGGGCCGCCCTTCAGCTCCGAGACGCGTGAGGGTGGCGTCGGCCCCTTGAGTGGAGCAGGGGTCGTACCGACGAGGTACGAAGCCTTCCTGATTCGGCTGATGAGACCCGGGATGAAGACATCGACCGTCGTGTTGCTGGCGACCGCCTTGCTCGCCGCTGCCTGCGCGCCCGACGGGACGGAGGGTCCGCCGGCGACCACGACGCCTCCCGCCACGACCGTCGCCTCGACGGCGGGTGCTTCCGCCCCGAGGGGGACCGTCGCCATCTCCACGGGAGAGGCCTCGCCCGAAGGGCCGCCTCCCCTGGACTACCCGATCGGCCTGGAAGGGGAGCTCGCCAACATCCCGGCCGCGCAGGCCGCCGGCTACGACTGGTCCCAATACCCCGACTACGCCGCAGACGTGATGGCCCTCTACGCAGGGGTCGGGGGGCGGATGGCCAGGGTCAACGTCGTCCAGACCCGAGGGCCGGCGATGCCCGACGTGGAACGCTACGGGTTCGACGCGCTCGACCAGCTCGTCGCGGCCTATCAGGCGGAGGGCGTGAACGTGGCGATGACCGTCGCCTACCAGCGGGCTGTGGCCGGAGGCCGCGGGGTCGACTTCTCCGAGCCCTGGCTGTGGACGGACGATGCGGGACGTGACCGATACGAGGCCTATCTCCGCGAGATGTTGGAGCGCTACGACGGTGACGGCGTCGGCGATGCCCCCGGACTGCGGTATCCGATCCGGGTCTGGCAGGTCCACAACGAGTTGGAAGCCCAGTGGGTGACGGCGATGGACGAGGGAGTGAGCACGTGGGCGACCCCGGAGGATTACGCCGAGCTGCTGCGCTTCACCACACCCATCATCCGCGAGGAGATCCCCGACGCCGTCGTCGTCGCCTCCCACTATCCCTGGCCCGGCCGCGATGCCGCCGACTTCGACGGGGACGGCGCTCCGGAGCGATACATGGAGCGGGTCGCCGAGCTGGGAGGCTATGAAGGGGTGGACGTGGTGGAGATCCACGACTTCAGCGGCGATCTGGCCCGGCTCGTGCAGGGGCTCACGTACGCGGCGACGGCGAGCGGTCTCCCCGTCTGGGCGGGGCAGGTACTGGCGACCAACGCTCCGGTGGGAGGACAGCCCGACGCCACCGTCGCCTCCCAGGCGGAGAAGGTCGTGAAGCTGCTGGTCGGGGCGTTGGCCGCGGGCGCACGCCACGCCCATTGGTGGGGTCTGCAGAACGCTCCGGAATCGGTGTCGTGGCCCGGTGGTCTGGTGTTCGCCCGCTCGGGCCTGTACGGCGCCTGCTCCCAGGACATGCCCTCCCCAGGTCAAGTCTGTCCGGATCCGCCCCTGTATCCGTCGGGTGTGAACTTCCGGCTCCTCGCCGACGCCTTCGTCGGTTTCGACGGCCTGACGGTCCTCGAACCCCTCACCCTCGGGGTCGTGCCGGGTCGAGGCGACTCCAGCCGGGCCGTGGTGCGGGTGGACCGAGTGGGCGCCGACCCGGTGGTGATCGCCTGGGACGACGGCGGAGGCACGCTCGACGTCGGGGGTCTCTTCGCCGGACGGTCCGTGGTCGACGTCACCCGGTTCGTCACCGACGAAGGGGCCGAACCCGAGGTCGAAGAGGGGGTGACGGGGTCTCTCGCCCTCTCCGCGACGCCGGTGATGATCGTCCCCGCCGACGGCCGAGACGTGGTGTCGGTCCCGGCGACGACCCCGCAGGAAGCCGGCCCACGAGGAGCGTTCATCGCTTTCCATCTGGAGATGTCGAGCTTCCCGCGGATCAGGGAGCTCTGGCCGCGCCTGGAGGAGTTCATGGCCCTGGCGGACCGCTACGACGCCAAGATCACCTTGCAGTTCTCGGTGTCGTGGGCCGAGTACGTGTATCGGAACGGGCTGGAGGACACCGTCGCCGCCTGGGCCGCCAACGGCCATGAGATCGCCCTGCACCATCACGGCCCCACCCACAAGTTCTTCGATGGGTACACGAACGATCGGGACTCGATCCGTACGGACGGCTGGTACGCGACCGAGGGGACCTACCGAGGCGACATGGCGGACCTCATGGAGTTTCTGTTACCGCTCGCCCCCGACGGCATCACCTCGGCGGGGATGAGCGACGAGGCGACCGACTGGCCGGCAGGGGTGCGCTACTTCGCCACCGATTCGGGGGAGAGCCCCTCCGCCGACGACCTTCTGAGCGTCCCGGTGGAGACCGTCCACAACGGGCTGCCCGTGGTGGAGATCTACAACGCCGGCTACGAGATCGACCATCTCGGGGAGGAGGCGGTCACCCTGGCCGACGTGGAGCGGGCACTCGCCACCGCCGGAGGCGACCAGTACCTGGGGCTGGTCTTCAACGACGAGACGATCGAGGATGACTTCGAGCTGATCGAACCACTCCTCGCGCTCCTCTCCGACCCGGGGGTGGAGACGGTCAGCGATCTCATGGCTCGGCGGTGACCCGTCTCGGATCCTCCGCGTACCGTCACGATGCCGTCGGCCGTCCGTAGAGCCTTCGCTGCTCCTTGTGCCAGCAACCGTGATGCCAATGGCGACGGAGATCGGGCTCGTCGTCGGGCACCACGACCAGATGGAACGTCCCGGGTGGGATCGTCAGATCACACCCGGGGCAGACATACGTCTTCCGGGCGGCGTAGGGCTGGATGGGGAGGACCGTCACGTCCCGAAGAGGGCCCACAGGACCACCACCAACGTCAACGCCAGGGCACCGGCCACCATGGCGACGTCGAGCGCGGTCTTCGATCGCGGTCGGAACGGGTTGAATCCCATGGCGGTGTGTCCCTCGGTACAGTGCGGTCCCGGCAGCGTACCCGAGGTGGGAGCATGTGGCTCGACATCGAAGATCGCGGTCCGGTCCGATGGCTCGTCATCAACCGGCCGGAACGCAAAAACGCCATCCCCGGCGACGGTTGGGCCACGTTGCGGGAGGCGTTCACCGAGTTCGAACGCTCCGACCAGCGGGTGTTGGTCGTCACCGGTGCGGGAGGAGATTTCTGTGCAGGGGCCGACCTGGACCCTTCCCGAATCGAGGACGAGTTCGGGGTGGCCGCCCATCAACGGCGAATGAAGGTCGTCGGCGCAGCCGCCCTCGCCCTGCATCGCCTCACGAAGCCCTCCATCGCCGCGGTGGACGGGGTGGCGGTCGGGGCGGGGATGAATCTGGCCCTGGGCTGTGACGTCGTGGTCGCCACCACCCGGGCCCGATTCTCGGAGATCTTCGTCCGGCGGGGGCTCTCCCTCGACTTCGGCGGGTCCTGGCTCCTCCCCCGGGTGGTCGGGACTCAACGGGCCAAGGAGCTCGCCCTGTCGGGCAGGATCGTCGAAGCCGACGAGGCCCTCGCCCTGGGGTTGGTGCTCGAGGTGGTCGAGCCCGATGAGCTGGAGGCGACGGTGGCGCGTCTCGCCGACGGATTCCTCCAGGGCGCGCCGGTCGCCCAGATGTTCGCCAAGCAGGCGATCGACCGGTCCTGGGACGTCGGCTTCGAGGAGGCACTCGGCTGGGAGGGCCGATCCCAGTCGATCTGCCTCTCCACCGAGGATTTCGTCGAAGGGGTGATGGCGTTCCATCAGCGACGTCCCCCCCGATGGAAGGGACGGTGAGCCTCACCGGCGACCGTGGCGGAGCAGGAGGGCGACCGCCTCCACTCGGGAGTGCACTTCCAGCTTGGTGAGGATGTGCTGGACGTGGTTGCGGACGGTGGTCGGTGAGATGTAGAGCCGCTCGGCGATGGCGGCGCCGGAGAGCCCGTCGGCCAGGAGCCCCAGGATCTCCCGTTCGCGGCCGGTGAGTCGGGCGAGCCGTTCGGCCTCTTCCCGGGAGGCCTCGGTGACCTCGGCGGGCCGGAGGCGGTCGGCCAGGATTCGCTCGATCTCGAGGGGGAGGGTCACCTCGCGCACCAGATGCACCAGCCGGATCCGATCCCGCAGCTCCGGTCGGGGGACCACCGTGGTGGTCGAGAGCCACATCGTCCGGCCGTCCTTGCTGTGTCCGATCACCTCGCGGGTGGCGACGATCTCGTCGGCGGGACCCGGATCGGACGCCACACAGCATTCGTCGCAGACGGCGTCTCCGCACCGGTCGGACCACTCGAGCACCTCCCAGCACGGGAGGCCCACCACCTCGTCGGCCCCATAGCCGAACAGCTCGGTGGCGGCTCGGTTCCAGGCGAGGACCCGAAGGTCGCCGTCGATGGCGATCATGGCGTCCCCGGTTCGGCCCAGGGTGTCGAGGAGCTCGTCCAGGACGACCTGGTCTCCCGACTGCGATGCCGATGTCACGGTGCAACCACCTCGGTGACGACTATATCGGGCTTCGGGTGATGCGGTTGGATCAGGAACGGAGCGTCGCCAGGATCCCCCCGGCGGCGAGGATCTGCCGCATCTCGGGCGGCAGGGGCTCTCCTCGGGCTGTCTCGCCGGTCGCCACGTTACTGAACATCCCGCTCGTGAGGTCCACCTCGGCCTCGTCGCCGGTGTCGACGATGAGGGGAGCGTCGGGGCAGATGAGGATCGGCAGGCCGATGGCGATGGCGTTGCGGAGGAAGATCCGTGCGAAGGAGCCGGCGACGACGCAGGCGATCCCGAGGGCTTTCAGGTTCTCGGGGGCCGTCTCCCGACTCGACCCGCATCCGAAGTTGGCCCCGGCGACCAGGAGGTCGCCGGGACGCACCGAGGACGCGAAGGCGGGATCCACCGATTCGAGGACGTGGAGCTTGCGGACCTCCACCGGTTCCACCGCGTAGGCGCCGGGGGAGAGGAGGTCGGTGCTGATGTCGTCGCCGAACACCCAGACCCGTCCCCGCATCACCTCATCCATCGGTCACCTCCCGAGGGTCGATCACCTTCCCGGCGACCGCCGACGCCGCCACGGTCGCCGGCGACGCCAGGTAGATCTCCGCTTCCGACGACCCCATGCGGCCGGGGAAGTTCCGGTTGGAGGACGAGATGCCCTTCTCACCGGGTCCCAGCAATCCGCCGTGCCCGCCGAAGCAGGGTCCGCAGCCGGGGGCGAGGATGGTGGCGCCCGCTTCGACCAGCGTGGTGATCGCGCCCGACGCCAGGGCCTGCTCCATCACGGTACGGGACGCGGGGGCGACGAGGAAACGGACCCCAGGCGCCACCGTCTTCCCGGCGACGACGGCGGCGGCCGCCTCCAGGTCGTCGAGCCGCCCGTTGGTGCAGGAACCGAGGAACGCCTGGTCGATGGGGACGTCGCCGACTTCGGAGGCGGCGACGACCCGATCCACGTCGTGGGGGAGGGCCACCAGGGGGGAGAGCGTCGCCAGGTCGAGGTGATGGGTGGCGGCGTAGGTCGCGCCGGGATCGGGTCGAGGCCCGTCGACATCGGCCTCGCCGAGGTAGGCGGCGGTGGCCTGGTCGGCGGGGAAGATCCCGAATTTCGCCCCGAGCTCCACCGCCATGTTGGCGACGGTGAGGCGACCCGAGATGGGCGCCGACGCCGCCCCCGGGCCGCCGAACTCCAAGGATCGATACTGGGCGCCGTCGCTGCCGATCAGCCCGGCGATGGCGAGGACCACGTCCTTCCACGACGTGGGTGCGGTCACCTCGCCCTCGAACTCGAAGCGGATCGTCTCCGGGACCCGGAACCACAGCTTGCCGGTGGCGAGGGCGTAGACCATGTCCGAAGTGCCGACACCCGTCCCCGCCGCGCCGAGGGCTCCGTAGGTGGTCGTGTGCGAGTCGGTGCCGATCACCAACATCCCTGGGCGGATGTGTCCTCGCTCGGGGAGGAGCTGATGGGAGATCCCTTCTCCGGCGTCGTAGAAGATGCCCACTCCGAGCCGTTCGACGTGTTCCCGGATGCGGTGGTGGAGATCGGCGATGGCGGCGGTGGGCGCGGGCACGAAGTGATCGATCACCACCGCCACCCGAGCGGGTTCGAACAGCTTCTCGACGCCGAGGTCGAGGAGGGTGTCGAAGACCGTCGCCGCGAAGATGTCGTGGGTCATCGCCAGATCGACCTCGGCGACGACGAACTCGCCGGCGCGCACCCGGCTCCGTCCGGAGGCCCGGGCGAGGATCTTCTCGGCGACGGTCATCGCCATGGGGTCACGCTCCCAGACTCCGGCCGCCGCAGACGTAGAGGAGCTGGCCGGTCACGTAGTCCGACTCCTCGGAGGCGAAGAACAGGACGGCGTTGGCGATGTCGGCCGGTGTGCCGATCCGCCGCATCGGGACCGTCTTCGTCAACCGCGCCTTCGTCTCGTCGTCGAGGCCCTGGAAGAGGGGGGTGTCCACCAGGGCGGGGGCGACGGCGTTGACGGTGATCCCGAACTTCGCCAGCTCCAAGGCCAAACTCCGGGTCAGGCTCACCACCCCGCCCTTCGACGCCGCGTAGTTGGCCTGCCCGGCTCCGCCGAGCCAGGCGCGGGAGGAGATGTTGACGATCCGCCCCCACTGCCGTTCCATCATCTGGGGGATCACCGCCCGGCAGGTGTAGAACTGGGCGTTGAGGTTGACGTCGATCACCCGAAGCCAGTCCTCGTCGCTCATCTTGGCGACGTAGCCGGGCTTGGAGATCCCGGCGTTGTTCACGAGGATGTCCACCCGTCCGAAGGCGTCGGTGGCGCCCGCCACCAGGTCGGTGGCACCCTGGGGATCGGCGATGTCCGCCACGATCGGCACGGCTCCGTCTCCGAGATCGGAGGCGACCGCCTCCGCCTTGTCGGCGACGACGTCGTTCACGACCACCTTGGCGCCGGACGCGGCCAGAGCCCGGGCGATCCCCTCGCCGATGCCCTGCCCCGCGCCGGTGACGATCGCCACCCGGTCGGTCACACCCATTCGACTCACCTCCCTTTGAACTCGGGCGTGCGCTTCTCCACGAACGCCTTGATCCCCTCTTCCCGATCCTCGGAGTGGCGGAGGACGGCGTGGCACATCGCCTCGAACGCGAGGCCCGACTCCAGGTCCACGTCGAGGGCCCGGTTGACGGCGGCCTTGATCCGGCCCAGGGAGAGGGGAGCGTTGCGGGCGATCGTGGCGGCGAGCTCCTCGGCGGCCTTCGTCAGCTCACCGTCGGGCACGACGCGGTTCACCAGCCCCCACTCGAGGGCCTTCGAGGCGGGGATCCGCTCTCCGGTGAACATCAGCTCCTTCGCCCGGGCGGCGCCGATGAGCCGGGTGGTGCGCTGGGTCCCGCCGACGCCGGGCATCGAACCGACCCGGGCCTCGGGGAACCCGAACTGGGCCGAGTCGGTGGCGAGGCGGAGGTCACAGGCGAGGGCGAGCTCCAGGCCGCCTCCCAGAACGTAGCCGAAGAGGGCGGCGATGATCGGCGTGTCGCTGCTCTCGAACCGGCGCTGCACCCGCCGGATCAGGTCGCCGAGGGGGTCGTGGACGGTTCCGGCCTCGTACTCGGCGGCGCGGGCCTTGAGGTCGGCGCCGACGCAGAACGCCTTCTCCCCGGCGGCGGTGAGGATGAGGACGCGGACGCCGGGGTCGCCTTCGGCCTCGTCGACGATCCGCTCCAGCTCCTCCAGCATCTCGACGGTGAGGGCATTCATCGAGTCGGGGCGGTTGAGGGTGATGACGCCGACGGCGTCGGTCCGCTCCCAGAGGACGGTTGTGTCGGTCACGTTGCCTCCTTTCGGTTCGCGGTGACGACTCCCCGCCGGATCAGGTCCTCGATCTCGTCGGGCGTGAACCCGGTCTCGGCCAGGATCTCTTCGGTGTGCTCGCCGGGGACGAGGGGCGCGGGACGGCGATGGCCTGCGGGCGTCTCGGAGAACCGGGCGGGCTCGGTCACGGCCCGCAACGTCCCGACGCCAGGCTGGTCGTAGGGGGGCAGGGCGCCGATCTCGGCGAGGTGATCCTCGGCGAGCAGCTCGGGGTATCCGAGGATGGGTCCGCAGAGGACGTCTGCGGCTTCGAGCTCGACCAGCCATTCCTTGGTCGTCTTCGTCTCGAAGGCGGCTTCGAGCTCCCGGCGAAGCTCGTCGCGGTTGCGAACCCGGTCGGCGTTGGTGGCGAAACGGGGGTCGTCCGCCAACTCGGGACGTCCCAGTGCCTCACACAGGGAGGGCCAGCGGGTCGCGGTGTAGGCGGCCACCTGAATCCAGCCGTCGGCGGTGGGGTAGGCCTCGTTCGGTGCGGAGTAGGGGGCGGCGCTCCCCATGCGGCGGGGCGGTGTTCCGGAGGCGAGGTACATGGAGAGGGGGACCACCTGGAAGGCGAGCAGCGACTCGATGAGCGAGAGGTCGACCCGCTGGCCCCGGCCGGTCCGTTCCCGGGCGAAGAGGGCGGCGGTGACCGCCTGGGAGGAGAAGACGCCGGCGACCATGTCGGCGGCAGGGACTCCCACCTTGACCGGTCCGGCGTCCTCGGTCCCCGTGACGCTCATGATGCCGCCCACCGCCTGCACGATCCCGTCGACGCCCGGACGGTCCCGCCACGGTCCGGTGCGGCCGAAGGCGGAGATCGTGGCGTAGACGAGGCGCGGGTTGCGCGCCGACAGGGTCTCGAATCCGATCCCGAGGCGCTCGGCCACACCCGGGCGGAAGCTCTCCAGGAAGACGTCGGCGTGGTCGGTGAGGCGGGCGACGACTTCGGGTCCCTCGTCGGTCTTCAGATCCACGACGATCCCCCGCTTGTTGCGGTTCATCCCCAGGTAGGCGGCGGCGGTTCCTCCCAGGAACGGGGGACCCAGACCTCGACCCCATTCACCGCCCGGCGGTTCCACCTTCACCACGTCGGCCCCCAGGTCTCCGAGGAGCATGGCGGCGACCGGTCCTGCCGCCCCCTGGGAGAGGTCGACGACCTTGATTCCGGAGAGGGGCCCCTCGGTCACCGCTCCTCCCCATGGGCGAGGACGGCGCGGAGCGCCAGGTCGGCGAACTGCTTGGCGATGACCTCGGGTGGATACCCTCCTCCGGGTCGGTACCAGGCGACCGTCGAGTTACACATCCCCAGAAGCGCCATGGCCGTGAGGCGCACGTCGAGGGTGCGGAAGGCCCCGGCGGCCATGCCCTCCTCCAGGATGTCGCGGAAGAGCCGTTCGTAGCGGTCCCGTTTCCGAAGGTAGGCGTCGAGGCTGCCCGGGGCGAGGTTGCGGCCCTCCTGGACGAAGCAGGCGAGGTTGTCTCGGTCCTGCAATCCCTCCACGAGGTGGGTCGTCAGGGCGCGTTCCAGTTTGACCGGAGCGGGAAGGTCGGAAGCCACGATCTCGGAGATCATGGGCATCACCCGGTCGACGGTGATCTGCACGATCTCGAGCAGGAGGGCGTCCTTCGACGGGAAATGGTGGTAGAGGCTCGACTTCGTGATCCCCACCGCGTGGGCCAGGTCCGCCATCGAGGTGGCCCGATAGCCGCGACGGCGGAAGAGCGCAGCGGCCTCGCGCAGGATCCGGAGCCGGGTGTCGTTGACGGTGTCC
>Ga0256841_1001292_pt1 | contig 22196 bp, 18 predicted proteins | sample 356308metaG_FD_185971 | JGI IMG/M metagenome (GOLD analysis project Ga0256841, IMG submission 185971) | Hydrothermal vent microbial communities from Mid Atlantic Ridge, Atlantic Ocean - 356-308 | ecosystem: Environmental > Aquatic > Marine > Hydrothermal vents | place: Atlantic Ocean: Mid... | reverse complement strand
GTGGGTCTCTACAGAGTGTGGTCGATTCTCAACAAAGTGCTGGGGTTGGGGAAGCTACCGCGAAGCGGTTTAGTTCAACATCATATTAGATGGAAAATTTCCATATAGTACGCCTGAATCCGCGTACTATGTGGAAAATCGCCGTCTAGTACGCGGATTTGCGTGCTATATGGAAAATCGCGGCCTATATCCGCCAGGGAAGCCAAGAAAACAGCATCCCTGCCTGAGCCAGTTCCATCGTAACTCATTGTTATCCCGACCTTATCAGAGATCGGGCGGTTTTTCCATGGTGATGCTGTGTGTATTGTTTACATTGTACAGTCGAGCCTGCTGTGGGGGTGCGCCTGTGTCGTGCGGAATGGGGCTGTGGGTTCCCGGCTCTTAACAGGCATTTCAGGCCTGGTGTTTTTTCAGATGAATGAGCAGCAACGATGTAGCGGCGGGGGTAACGCCGGGAATGCGCCCGGCCTGGCCCAGGGTCTGTGGGCGGTGGCGCATGAGTTTTTCGCGGACTTCGGATGACAGGCCCTTTACCTGGTCATAGTCCAGGGCTTCGGGCAGTTTCACCGATTCTGCCTGGCGGGTCTTTTCCACTTCTTCCTGCTGGCGTTTGATGTAACCGGCATATTTTTCCTGTATCTCGACCTGTTCAGCCACTTTCTCATCTGATACACCGGGGCCGATGCGGGGAATGCGCATCAGGGTTTCGTAGGTAACTACGGGGCGGGTGAGCAGTTCATTGGCGCGGGTTTCGCGGCGCAGGCTGTCGCCGAGAATTTGCTGTTCCACTTCTGCGGACAAATCGCCGGGACGGATGATGATGTCACGCAAACGCTGCTGTTCGCGCTCTATGGCCGCTTTCTTTTCACAGAAGGCCCGCCAGCGCTTGTCGTCCACCAGCCCCAGTTCCCGGCCTTTTTCCGTAAGACGCAGATCGGCGTTGTCTTCGCGCAGCAGCAGGCGGTGTTCGGCGCGGGAGGTGAACATGCGATAGGGCTCTTGCGTTCCCAGGGTAATGAGATCGTCCACCAGTACCCCAAGATAGGCTTCATCCCGGCGTGGACACCAGCTGTTTTCACCGCGAATTTTCAACACCGCGTTCACTGCCGCCAGCAGTCCCTGGGCGGCAGCTTCTTCATATCCGGTGGTGCCATTGATCTGCCCGGCAAAGAACAGATTCTGCACATGCCGGGTTTCCAGGGAGTAGTGCAGTTCCTGGGGATTGAAGAAATCATATTCGATGGCGTAACCGGGGCGGGTAATGCGCGCCTGTTCAAAACCGCGCATGGAGCGCACCAGCTCCCATTGGACGTCGAAGGGCAGGGAGGTGGAAATGCCGTTGGGGTAGAGTTCGTTGCTGGTAAGACCTTCGGGCTCGATGAAGATCTGGTGGGAATCGCGCTCGGCAAACCGCACCACCTTGTCTTCTATGGAGGGACAATAGCGCGGCCCTACGCCTTCGATCACGCCGGCATACATGGGCGAGCGGGACAGGCCGCCACGAATGATCTCATGCGTCTTTTCATTGGTGCGGGTAATGAAACAGCTGGTCTGCTGCGGCTGATCCGCATGGCTGCCCATGAACGAGAATACCGGCCGGGGCTGGTCGCCCGGCTGTTCTTCGAGTACGGAAAAATCCACCGTGCGCCGGTCGATACGCGGCGGCGTACCGGTCTTGAGTCGTTCCACGGGGAAGGGCAGTTCACGCAACCGACGGGAAAGGGCGTTGGATGGCGGGTCTCCGGCCCGGCCACCTTCGTAGTTCTCCATGCCGATGTGAATGCGCCCGCCGAGAAAGGTGCCCACGGTAAGCACCACGGCCTCTGCGTGAAATTTCAGGCCCATCTGGGTGACCACGCCGGTTACCCGGTCGCCTTCCATGATGAGATCATCCACGGCTTGCTGGAAGATATCCAGTCCGGGCTGGTTCTCCAGCGCCTCGCGCACGGCGGCCTTGTACAGAATACGGTCTGCCTGACAGCGGGTGGCGCGCACCGCCGGGCCCTTGCGGGAGTTGAGAGTGCGGAAGTGGATGCCCGCGCGATCAGCCGCATGGGCCATCACCCCCCCCAGAGCATCCACTTCCTTGACCAGATGACCCTTGCCGATGCCGCCGATGGCCGGGTTGCAGCTCATGGCGCCGAGGGTATCGATGTTGTGTGTAAGCAGCAGGGTGCGCGCGCCCATGCGCGCCGCCGCCAGAGCCGCTTCGGTTCCGGCATGGCCGCCGCCAATGATGATGACCTGATAGTGCTGGGGGTGAAACATATCGCTATTTTAACCTGTCTGTGTTGGTATTATCTCCCTCATTCCTTTCCTGTCTGAGACAACGATTTTGCCTAGCTTGCGTGACGACCCCCTGCTTCGGGCTGTTTTCGAACAGGCCGACGATATCATTCTGGGAAAATCCCGGCCCCTGCGGCTGGCCATGACCTGCCTGCTGAGCCGCGGCCATCTGCTCATCGAGGACCTGCCGGGCATGGGCAAGACTACTCTCGCGCATTTGCTGGCCACGCTCCTGGGGCTGGACTATCAGCGCATTCAGTTCACCAGTGATCTGTTGCCCGCGGATGTGGTCGGGGTATCGGTCTATGACCGCAATACCGAGCAGTTTCATTTTCATCCCGGGCCCATCTTTTCCGAGCTGTTGCTGGCAGACGAGATCAATCGCGCCACCCCGAAAACCCAGAGCGCGCTGCTGGAAGCCATGGAAGAGCGGCAGGTTACCGCCGAAGGCAAGACCCGGCCGCTGCCGGCCGCGTTTTTTGTCATTGCCACCCAGAATCCCGCTCACCAGGTAGGAACTTTTCCCCTTCCCGAATCCCAGCTGGACCGGTTTCTGATGCGTATCAGCCTGGGTTATCCAGACGAGGCCACGGAACGCAAGCTGTTGCAGGGCCAGGGAGGACGGGCCCGGCTCGCCGGACTCAAACCCGTGGCGGGACAGACGGATCTGGAACGCTGGAAAGAGGCCTGTCAACAGGTCTTCGTATCCGCGGCCCTGCTCGATTATGCACAGGCGCTGCTTGGAGCAAGCCGTGAGATCAATGAAACGCCCGGGCTTTCTCCCCGCGCCGGACTCGGACTGCTGACCTCGGCCAAGGCCTGGGCCTGGCTGCGCGGTCGGGAGCAGGTATTGCCGGAAGACATCCAGGCGGTCTGGCCGAGCATCGCCGGACATCGTCTTGGAGCGGGCGCGGAAGGCGATGCCCATGCGGCGCAGATCCTGCATTCGGTGGCCATTCCGTGAGCAGCATTGCGGCTCCATGAAAACGTGGCTTTCACAGTTGTTGCGGGTAGTCCATGCCGGTGACAGGAGTGAGGCTGTCATCACCGGACGCAAAATCTACATTTTGCCCACTCGTTACGGCATGGTATTTGGGGTGTTGCTGCTTACACTGCTGATCGCCTCCATCAACTATGCCAACAACCCGGCCTTCATACTGACCTTCCTGCTCACCGGCGCATTCATTCAGACCATTTTTTATACCTGGCGCAATCTGTTGGGCCTGCATCTGCGCTGGCGTCATGCCGATTCGGTATGTGCCGGGGAAACCAGCCATTTCCATTTTCAGCTGTTCGATCCAGGGGGCAGGGCACATTACAGCATACAAATGGGTTTCCCCGGTCAGGAAAGCATGATGGTCGATTGCAGCGACCAGCAGTACAAGCAAGTGGCGCTAGCCATGACGGCGGAACGGCGCGGCCGGCTGCATCCCGGTCGCCTGACCCTGGAAAGCCGTTTCCCCCTGGGCCTGTTGCGTGCCTGGTGTTATCTGGATATTCCAGCCGAGGCGATCATCTGGCCACGCCCTATGGAGGGCGCCCTGACACAAACCCGGACTGCAAACAACAGCAGCCTGGATGGCGACCGGGGAACCGGCACCGATGACTTTGTCGGTTATCGCGGCTACCACCCGGGAGACTCCCTGGCACAGGTCTCCTGGAAGGCGCTGGCGGCGGAAAAGGGCCTGCTGGTGAAGCAGTTTGGGGGGGACCGGGTCGATCAGCTGTGGCTGGATTTCAGCATCCTGGAGGAACCGGACACCGAGCGGCGCCTGGGCATACTCACGCACGCCGTGCTGAAGCTTTCTACCCAACCCGTGCATTACGGCCTGCGCCTGGGCGATCTGGAAATCCAGCCAGACAACAACGAAAGGCATCGCCGCGATTGCCTGACCGCCCTGGCCCTGTACGGGGAAGCCGAATGAAGGATGTTCTGATCCGGCGCCCGCTCTCCGCCCCGCTTTTGTATGGGGGGGGCCTGCTCATGGTGCTTGCGGCCCTGCCGCATACCTGGAATCTGGCTCCCAGTATCAGCGCCGCTTTCGCACTGTTCGTCGCGCTGCGTTTCGTATTCTGGCCGCAATCGAATAAATCCGCACCGGGCTGGCTGATGCTGTTGTTACTCGCCATCAGTATCGGCTTGGTGCTCTATCAGGCGGATTTTACTGAAGGACGCCAGTTTGGTGTAACCCTGCTGGTACTCATGGCGGGGATGAAATTGCTGGAGATGAAAACCCGGCGGGATCTCTATGTACTCGTCTTTCTGGGCTATTTCGTACTGGTCACCCTGTTTCTGTTCTATCAATCCCCGGCGCTGACCGGCTATGTACTGGCGATCAGCACCGGCTTTACCGCCTTGCTCATGGGTAACAACCTCGCCGCAGACAAGCCACCAGCCGGATTGCTCCTGCGCAAGGCGCTGATGATGATGCTTGGCAGTGTGCCGGTGACGATCCTGCTGTTTGTCCTGTTCCCCCGTCTGGACGCTCCGTTGTGGTCCCTCAATCTGGGATCAGGCGCTGGCACCACCGGCATGTCCGACAGCATCCGCATGGGCAGCATCAGTGATCTGAGCCAGTCCCGGGAGGTAGCCTTCAGGGTACGCTTCAGCAATATCATCCCCCCACCCAGCCAGCGCTATTGGCGGGGCATGGTGCTTTGGCATAATGATGGCCGGAACTGGACCCGGGGCAGGGCGCATTTGCCCAAAACCACGTTCCGCGCCGCCGCTGCCGTGGTCGAGTATGAAGTGACCATGGAAACGACCAACCAGCCCTGGCTGTTTCCCCTGGATCATGTGCTTGCTCCCGGTTCTGGCATGCTCATGAACTCCGACGGCGAGATGGGGCTTGCGCAACCTGTGAAACGGCGCTTTACCTGGAAAGGACGGAGCGCCCCGGTAGTCGAGGGAGAAAGACTCAGCAGCCGGGAATGGCAACTGGGTCTGCAACTGCCCGACAACATATCCCGCCGCACCCAGCAACTGGCGTCTGCGCTTCGCCGCCAGGGACACACGGATGAGGGGGTGGTTCAGGCGGCGTTACGCTATTTCAATCAGCAGCCGTTTGTCTATACCCTGCAACCGCCCCTGCTCGGCGAGCAGCCGGTGGATCAGTTTCTGTTCGAGACGCGCAAGGGTTTCTGTGAACACTATGCCACCAGCTTTGTCACCCTCATGCGCCTTGCGGACATTCCCGCCCGGGTGGTGGTGGGTTATCAGGGCGGACAGCTCAATCCGCTTGGGGGGCATCTGGTGGTGCGTCAGTCGGACGCCCACGCCTGGGCGGAGGTGTGGCTGGAAGGCAAGGGCTGGAGCCGGGTGGATCCCACTGCGGCGGTAGCTCCGGAACGAATCGAACATCCCATAGCGGCGCAGGACTATGCAGACGGTTCACCGATCCGCTTCGATCTGGGCCAGGCGGGAGGACTGCTGTCCGACATGCTCAGCAACATGCGCTGGCTGCGGGACAATCTGCAACTCAAATGGCATTACTGGGTGGTTGGCTTCAACAGTCAGCGCCAGCAGAATCTGTTGCAAAAACTCGGCCTGTCCAGCCTGAATGGTTACCGGCTGGGCCTTTCCGCCGCCCTCGGGGCTATCGCGCTGGCCGGGCTGATGTTCTTCTTCCTCAGCTTCTGGCCAGGCCGCGCTGACCATGATCCGCTGGGCAAATATTACCGCAGATTTCGGCACAAACTGCGCAAGGGCGGCCTGAAAGTCTCCCCCGCCACCGGGCCGGAAGATCTGGCCCGCCTCGCCATGCTTGCCTTCCCGAAAAAGGCGGGAGACATAAGGGATATCATTCAGCTGTATATCCGCTTACGCTACGGACCGGATACTCAAACCAAAGCTGTTGGGCGGTTCCGCTCCCTGGTACGCGGTTTTCGCCTGTAAACGCCATCCTGAACACCCAAACATCCTGGTGAATTGCTTTTCATCAACGCATTTTTCAGGGGAATTGGGCACCATTTCATTTTCCGGCAATCCTCAAGGGTAAGATGGCAATGTCCGAGAAAAAAGCTAAAGCCGAGCTGGCCGCCGCCCTGGCGCTGAAATACGAGTTCGATTACGGTTGTTGTCCCCAATGCGTTTTGGCAGCGGTGCAGGAAACCGTGGGACTGATCAGCGATGAAACCATCAAGGCCAGTCATGGCCTTTCCGGTGGCGGGGCACTCAGTGGCGTGGGCTTGTGCGGTTCCCTGGTGGGGGGCATTCTGGCCATGGGCGCCAAACGCGGTCGGGATCGGGACAAGTTTGCCCGGGGAAAATTTATCGGTAATTTTTCCAAGGCCGATGAACTGTCCAGGGCCTTTCGCGAGGAATTCGGGGGGCTTACCTGTCAGGAGCTGCAAAAACAGTTCACCGGCCGCACCTATGACATGTGGAAGCCGGAGGAGTATCAGGCCTTTTCCGACAATCGCGGTGATCAGTGCGCCCGCACCGCTGAATTTGTTACCCGTTGGGTGGTGGAACGGTTGTAGGGGATCTCAAAAAATCGAGATGTCGAGGTTCCCTGTAGTTTGTAAATCTCATTTTCCAATACAGAAGCTGGAAAAGATCTCCCCCAGCAGGTCATCGGCGCTGAATTCACCGGTGATTTCCGACAGGGCAAGCTGCGCCTGACGCAGATCCTCTGCCAGCAACTCTCCCGCCTGCTGCTGTTCCAGAGCGCTGCGGCCCTGCTCCAGGCTTTCCAGCGCCCGGTCGATGGCGTTCAGATGCCGGCGACGGGCGAGAAATTCGGTGTTTTCCGCGCCACGGAATCCCATGTTGGCCAGCAGGTGTGTCTTGAGTATTTCCAGACCCTCGCCGGTTTTGGCGCTGAGACGAATCTCCGGCCAGCCGTCCCGTTCTCCCTGTCCGGGCCGTTCCCCGATCCTGTCCACTTTGTTGCGTACCAGGGTCAGGGGAATATCCGCGGGAAGCTCGGCTTTGCGCATCCCCAGGTTTTGCGGATCTTTAATGGCGTCATAGACCCAAAGCAACTGATCGGCCTTGTGCAGTTCCTTCCTTGCCCGGCGCACGCCCTCGCGCTCCACCTCATCAGTGGTTTCGCGCAGCCCGGCGGTATCCACCAGATGCACAGGCACGCCGCCCAGCTGAACCCTCTCCCGCAGCACATCCCGGGTAGTGCCGGGAATCTCGGTGACGATGGCGCTGTCCACACCCGCCAGAGCGTTCAGAAGACTGGATTTTCCGGCATTGGGTTCTCCCGCGATGACCAGATTGATGCCGTCCCGCAGGATCCGGCCCGTGCTTGCCTTGTCACGCACTGTTCTTATGTTATCTATTACAGAATGTAAGTCAGCACTTACTTTGCCATCCGACAGGAAATCGATTTCCTCCTCGGGAAAATCAATCGCTGCTTCCACATACATGCGCAGCCGTATCAGGCTCTCCAGCAATTGGTTGATGGCAGCGGAGAAGCTGCCCTGCAGGGAACGGCTGGCCAGGCGCGCGGCAGTCGCGGTTTCGGCATCGATAAGATCGGCCACCGCTTCCGCCTGGGCCAGATCCAGGCGTTCATTGAGGTAGGCCCGCTCGGAAAATTCACCCGGACGGGCCAGTCGGGCGCCCAGTTTCAGACAACGATCCAGAAGCAGATCCATGACCACCGGGCCGCCATGTCCCTGAAGCTCGATGACTTCTTCTCCGGTAAAGGAATGAGGCGCCTGAAACCAGAGCAATATGCCCTGATCGAGAATCTCTCCCGTAGCGTCAAGAAAATCACAATAATGAGCATGCCTCGGCCGGGGGGTGATACGGGTGATCTCCCGGGCGATATCCAGGGCCTTGCTCCCGGAGACGCGAACGATACCCACACCGCCACGCCCGGTCGGCGTGGCGATTGCAGCTATGGTGTCATGTGAGCAAGTACTCACAATCGTTCGTCAGGCTGCTTTGGCCTGCTCTTCCATGCGTTTGGTGATCACCCACTGCTGGGCAATGGAAAGAATGTTGTTCATCACCCAGTAAAGCACCAGACCCGACGGGAAGAAGGCGAACATGATGGTGAAGACAAAGGGCAAGGCCATCATCAACTTGGCCTGCATGGGATCTGGCGGCGCAGGATTGAGCTTTTGTTGAATGAACATGGAAATCCCCATGATCACCGGCAGCACATAATGGGGGTCCATGACCGACAGATCCTTGATCCACAGGATCCAGGGCGCCTGGCGCAGTTCCACGGATTCCATGAGCACCCAGTACAGGGCGATGAAGAAGGGCATCTGGATGAGCATGGGCAGGCAGCCCCCCAGAGGGTTGATCTTTTCCTTCTTGTAGATTTCCATCATGGCCGCCTGCATGCGCTGCTTGTCATCGCCATAACGGTCTTTCAGCGCCTGGATGCGCGGCGTCAGATTGCGCATCTTGGCCATGGAGCGGTAGCTGGCTTCGGAAAGCTTGAAGAATACCGCCTTGATCAGAATGGTGAAAATGATGATGGTCCAGCCCCAGTTGCCCACCACGGAGTTGATCCAGCTGAGAATCTCATACATGGGCTTGGCCAGCAGGGTCAGCCAGCCGTAGTCCACCACCAGATCCAGGCCTTCGGCAATCTGCTCCAGGGTGTCCTGATCCTTGGGACCCATGTAGATGGAACCGCTGAAGACATGCCGGGAACCCGGGGCGACATTTACCGCCGGACTGTATTCACCAATTACGTAATGACCGTTGGCCAGACCCTTGCTGTAGAAATGCCGGGGTTCGTTTGTTGGCGGGATTTCCGCAGTGAGAAAATAGTGCTGGATCATGGCAATCCAGCCACCGGTCACTTCCTTGTCCAGTTTTCCCGCCTTGAGGTCGTCGAAGTCATATTTCTGGTATTTGTCTTCCGGATCCCAGGCCACACCACCGACAAACGCTCGAGAGATCATGCCTTTACTTTTCGTATTGGCCGGTTTTCCCCTTTGCAACTGACGATATTCACGCACCTGCCAGGGAGCCGCGGACGCATTTTCCACGATGTGTTCCAGTTCGACCTTGTGACTGCCCCGGGTGAACCGGTAACGCTTGGTCACTTTTACGCCATTGGCGCCGGTCCATTGCAGATCCACACTCAGCTCGTTCTTGCCTTCCGCAAGCTGATATTCGGTCTGCTCCGCGCGATACAGCGCCTCGTGATTCGGCGCTTCCACATCCTTGCCCCCCAGCAGCCCGTTCTGGGCAATGAAGAAATCATCCGGCGAGCGACTCATGAGCCGGTATTTCACGTCCGGTTGCTGGATGGATACCGGATACTTGAGCAGCAGGGTCTCTACGATGGTGCCACCCAGGGTATCGATGCTGACTTTCAGGGTATCCGTGGTGACAGTAATGATCTTGCTAACGGTCGCGGTCTTACCCGCGGCCTTCTTCTCCGGCGTCTGCGGTGTAGCGCCATCGATACCGGCCACATCCGGCACCTGGGGTACAGCCTGATCCGCATCCGCGGCCTGGATGCTCTGGGAGACTTCATGAGCTGCCGGCGCTGGCGCGTAGTCTTGCTGCCAGGCCTGCCACAGCAGATAGCCCGTATAGGCCAGCGCCATGATGAGGAATAAACGAATATTGTCCATATCTATAAGGTATGTTCCGGAAGACGAGTCTGCTTCTGCAGGCGTTGCCAATGGGTTTGCAAAGCAGCAAACAGGGTACGATTATCCACTTTCTGTATGCCAGGCTTGACCAGGACGACCAGATCCAGGCCCTTGAGTCTGTGTTGCTGCCTGCGGAAACTTTCTCTCACCACGCGTTTGATGCGGTTTCGATCCACTGCGCGGCGAACATGCTTCTTGGCCACGGCAAGCCCCAGTCTGGCGGTATCCCGGTCGCCATCATACCGTGCGAGCACGGTGAAGTAACGATCCGAAGAGCGAACCGGCCTGGAAAATACCTTTTTGAAATCCCCGGCAGCAAGCAGCCTGGCATGTCGGGGAAAACCTTCAGTCGCGATAGGCTGCAGGCTCAGGGAGTCAGGCGGGCACGGCCCTTGGCGCGGCGCGCGTTGATGACCTTGCGACCGGCCTTGGTCGCCATGCGGGCACGAAAACCATGGGTACGGGCACGCTTGAGATTACTCGGTTGGAATGTACGTTTCATTTTCTTGGACCAATATCCTGTTTCGTTCTGCAGAGGCGGCAAACAGGCGCTAGCCCTTCGCCACGAAAAAGACGGGCAAATCTATTCCATTTGAGCGCATATGTCAAATTTTTACCGGCTTACAACTAGCCCGAATATTGCACCAGAACGCGCAAAATATGGTTTTTTTACCCTGAATTACAGCCTGTTGCGTGACGATTATGCTGGATATAGTTCGTACCTGTCATGCTATCCGGTTTTTCCCGGGATCTTTTCACCCAGCTTGCCCGAACGTCCTGCAAGCCGATGAATAACATCGGCTTTTGTCCATTCGAACAATCTGGGCAAAAATCTCTCCGGGAAAATTCCGGATTCCGGTGCAACATGCGGGCTAGGAAAAACTAATCGTTTTTGCCTGTGGATAACTTTCTTTCAGAAGAGTAAACTCAGATCCCCAGCCTGTCTTTTGGCGCATGCATGCCGACAGGCTCCTGGAACATTTCTTATGAATCTTGTAGTCGAGGTAACCGAACAAGGTGGATCACTGGAAATACTGTCTCGCTCGCCTCGAAAGCGAAATCCCGCCCCAGCAATTCAATACCTGGATACGTCCCTTGCAGTGTCCGGATAATCAGGAGGACGGCTGTTTGCAGTTGTTTGCGCCCAATGCCTTTGTTCTGGATTGGGTGAAGAAGCATTATCTGGACAACATCGAAAGCTATCTGCGCGAATACGATGGGGACAATCCTCCCCGTCTGCGCATGGAAATCGGTTCCCTGAAAAAAACCGACAATCCTCCAGGCTCCCAGGCCATCGCTGGCAAACCAAACAAAAAAAGCTATAAAGAAAAGGGGAATAGCGATAGTGAGGACTTACTTATCAATATCAACAAGCGATTTACCTTCGACAACTATGTTGAAGGCAAATCCAACCAGCTGGCGCGGGCTGCCGGCATGCAGATCGGGGAATCACCGGGCAAGGCCTACAACCCCCTGTTCATCTACGGTGGTACCGGGCTGGGAAAGACACATCTTCTCCATGCCATAGGCAATCTCATCTCCCAGCATACCCCGCATTACAAGGTGCTGTATCTTCATTCGGAAGGATTTGTTACCGAGATGGTCAAGGCGCTGCAACACAATACCATCGATGCTTTCAAACAGCGCATGCGCTCGGTAAACGCCCTGCTCATTGATGACGTACAATTCTTTGCCGGCAAGGAACGTTCCCAGGAAGAATTTTTCCACACCTTCAACGCCCTGTTCGAATCCCAGCAGCAGATCATTCTTACCAGTGATCGTTTTCCCAAGGAAGTGGACGGTCTCGAAGACCGGTTGAAATCCCGCTTCGGCTGGGGGCTTACCGTTGCCATAGAACCACCGGATCTGGAAACCCGGGTAGCGATTCTCATGAACAAGGCGCAAAAACTGTTCAACGTGGAACTGCCTTCTGAAGTCGCCTTCTTCATCGGCCAACGGGTGCGCTCCAACATTCGTGAACTGGAAGGCGCCTTGCGCCGGGTGGTGGCGAACGCCCAGTTTACCGGTCGCCCCATCACCCTGGACTTCGCCAAGGATGCCTTGCGCGACATGATCGCCGCCCAGGACAAGCTCATTACCATCGAAAATATTCAGAAAACCGTAGCCGAATATTACAAGATCCGCGCCTCAGACATGTTGTCCAAAAACCGCAGCCGCACCATCGCCCGGCCCCGGCAGATTGCTATGAGCCTGGCCAAGGAACTGACCAACCACAGCTTGCCTGAAATCGGCAACGCCTTTGGCGGCAAGGATCACACGACTGTGCTCTATGCTACTCGCAAAATCACTGAACTGAAGGAGACAGACAGCCGGATCGCGGAAGACTATAAAAACCTGTTGAGAACCCTCAGTCACTAGCTGTGAATAAACTGTGTTCAAAAATCGTGATTTTGCAAAAACAGCGTTATCCACAACTCGTCAACAGGCTTTCGTCTAACCATACAGAATTTATAGCGCAAAAAAATCTCTGTAAGTAACGGATAAAAAAGACTATTATTGTTTTACTCAGAATCAGGGGGTTGCTTAATAACAATAACTAGTCTTTTAAAGAAATCTTTATTTAATAATTAAAGAGAACCGATAAATGAAAATAAGCACCAATCGGGACGAATTCCTGCCAGCACTGTTACAGGTGGGAAGTGTAGTGGAAAAGCGCCAGACACTACCCATTCTGGCCAATATTCTGTTTCGTGTGGACAAGGGATTGATGACGCTGCTGGCAACGGATCTGGAAGTAGAGGTTCGAACCAGTATTCAGGTCAAATCAGATGAAGATCTGGAGTTCACACTGCCCGCGAGGAAGATCATGGATATCTGCAAGGCTCTGGGAGACGGTGCAGATATCAATCTCGATGTTCAGGGAGACAAAACCGTATTGAGATCCGGACGTGGCCGGTACACCCTGAGTACCCTGCCGGCAGCAGATTATCCAAATATGGAAGCTGCCGTAGCCACCGAGAAAATAGCTATCGGCCAACAGAAATTGAAGCGTTTGCTGGAAAAAACCCAGTTTGCCATGGCTCAGCAGGACGTTCGTTATTATCTGAATGGTCTGCTGCTGGAGGGACGGCCCGGCAAGCTGCGGGCAGTGGCCACCGATGGGCATCGACTGGCTCTTTGCGATGTGGAAACCGGCAATGAAGCTGATCTGGATGTTCAGGCGATTGTACCGCGCAAGGCAGTATTGGAACTGAACAGGTTGTTGAACACCGGGGATGAAGCACCGGAAATCGAACTTCATTTCAGCAACAGCCATATGCAGGTGATATTCCCCCACAGCAGTTTTACTACCAAGCTTATCGATGGCCGCTATCCTGACTATGCAAAGGTGATACCTACGGCCAACACCCAGGAACTGCAGGCGGATAAAGGTTTGCTCAAGGCGGCGCTCACCCGCACCGCGATTCTGTCCAATGAAAAATTCCGCGGTGTACGCTTCAAGGTGGAAAACGGCATGCTGCACCTCATGGCCCACAATCCCGAGCATGAAGAAGCGGAAGAAGACATGGAAGTGGATTATCAAGGGGAGGAACTTACGATTGGATTCAATGTAAGTTATCTGCTGGATGTACTCTCCGTGCTGGAAGGCGATACGGTACATATGGGGCTGATCGATGCCACGGCCAGTTGCGTGATTACCGGGGACAATGACAGTGCCAGGTATGTGGTCATGCCGATGAGGATATGACAGCCGCTATTGCTGTAGCGATCAAACAAGGGGCGTACATTTCGCCCCTTTTTTCGTTATGAAGATAGAAAGCCTTCAGATACAGAATTTGCGTATTATTCAGTATATGCAGCTCAAGCCTGGTATGGGCTTGAATTTCATCTGTGGGGAAAATGGCGCGGGTAAAACCTCGGTATTGGAAGCGATCTTCCTGCTGGGTCAGGGGAGAAGTTTTCGCCACACGGATGCCGGGCCCTTCATCCGCCATGATGAACATCATTCACTGGTGTTGGCGGAGCTTCGGGATTCCCAGGGAAAAAGCCTTCGACTGGGCATTCAACGAGACAAACAAAAGTTTGTCGCTCGATGCTCCGGGGAAAATATTCGCAAGCGTTCTGAACTTCTGCGGTTGTTGCCAGTGCAACTGATTACACCCCAAAGCCATGAATTGTTGGAGAGAGGGCCGGAGTTACGGCGGCGTTATCTGGATTTCGGATTGTTCCACGTGGAACAATCCTATCATCAATTGCTGATGACTTATCAGCGCGCCCTGAAACAAAGAAATTCCGCCTTGCGCCTGAAGGATGGGCGACTGGCGGGTTCTTTCAATGAACAATTGGCTGTTGCTGCTGAACGCATTGTTGCCAGTCGGGTGACCCTGTTGCATGAGATAGAGGCGAAACTACAGCAGTATCTGCGAGAAATGAGATTTGACCATGAGCTTGCACTGCAATTTCATCGTGGCTGGAAAGAAACTCTTGGTTTGGAGAAGGCGTTAAAGGATACGCTGGATCGGGATATGGCCGCCGGATATACCGGCTACGGTCCTCATCGAGGAGAGTTGAAGATACTGGTTTCAGGAAAAAGAGCAGAAAAACACCTTTCCAGGGGGCAACAGAAAATACTGGTGTATGGCTTGATGCTGGCTTTGTCTCAATTGGTAGCGGAGAAAGGGTTGGAACCACCGGTGGTATTGATCGATGATCTCGGTGCAGAACTGGACAAAGGAAACAGGGACCTGGTGCTGGCGTATTTGCGCGATATGGGAGGGCAGGTATTCATAACCAGCGTAGAATCCTATGCGGGTGAAAAATCGGGAGCTGCAAAGATGTTCCACGTGGAACAAGGTGAGCTGAGATAGTACTGCTTCTGCCGGTAGATAGGGGTTTTCTGGTATAATTAGTATCTGATTTTTCAGGGATATGACATAGATGGCTGACAATAACGACTACGATTCCTCGTCCATAAAAGTTCTCAAAGGCCTGGATGCCGTACGCAAGCGACCCGGCATGTACATCGGTGATACCGATGACGGCACAGGTTTGCATCATATGGTTTTTGAGGTGGTAGACAATGCCATCGATGAAGCACTGGCTGGTCATTGCAATACCATCACCGTCACCATACATGCCGATAACTCGGTAACTGTTTCTGATGACGGTCGCGGTATTCCTGTGGGGATGCATGAGGAAGAGGGTGTCTCCGCGGCAGAAGTCATCATGACGGTATTGCATGCCGGGGGAAAGTTTGATGACAACTCTTACAAGGTATCTGGTGGTTTGCACGGGGTAGGGGTGTCCGTAGTCAATGCCTTGTCGGAAGAGTTGGAACTTACCATTCAGCGAGAAGGAAAAGTATGGCATCAGCGCTATGTGTTGGGTGAGCCTCAAGGGCCGTTGAAGCCGATAGGAGATACCGGGGAAACGGGAACCAGCGTTCGTTTCAAGCCGAGCGAGGATATTTTTACCGACACGGAATTCCATTACGATATTCTGGCCAAGCGGCTGCGGGAATTGTCTTTCCTCAACTCCGGTGTGCGTATTCACCTCAAGGATGAAAGAGAAGAAGGCAAGGAAGACCTGTTTGAGTATGAGGGAGGGATTCGTGCTTTTGTCGAACACCTGAACCGGAAAAAGACTCCCTTGCATGAAAAGGTCTTTCACATCAGCGCGGAAAAGAACGATGTGGTCGTGGAAGTGGCCATGCAATGGAATGAGTCATACCAGGAAAGCATTTTCTGTTTTACCAACAACATTCCCCAGAAAGATGGCGGTACCCATCTGGCCGGTTTTCGCGGGGCATTGACCCGTACTCTGAACAACTATATCGACGAAGCCGGGTTGGCGAAGAAGCAGAAAGTTCATCCCACCGGAGACGATGCCCGGGAGGGTCTTACGGCAGTATTGTCGGTAAAAGTGCCGGATCCCAAGTTTTCCTCCCAGACCAAAGACAAGCTGGTGTCTTCTGAAGTAAAGGGTATCGTCGAAGCGGTCATCGCGGAAAAGCTTGGTGAATTTCTCATGGAGAATCCGGGAGAAGCCAAGGCCATCGCGAGTAAAATGGTAGATGCCGCCAGAGCCAGGGAAGCCGCGCGCAAAGCCAGGGAAATGACTCGCCGCAAAGGAGTGCTGGATGTAGCCGGATTGCCCGGAAAGCTGGCTGATTGTCAGGAAAAAGATCCCGCAAAATCAGAGCTTTACCTGGTAGAGGGTGATTCCGCCGGTGGTTCTGCCAAACAGGGCAGAAACCGGGCCAACCAGGCCATACTTCCTCTCAAGGGCAAGATACTGAATGTGGAAAAAGCCCGTTTTGACAAAATGCTGTCTTCCGCCGAGGTGGGCACCCTGATTACGGCCCTGGGTTGCGGTATTGGCCGGGAAGAGTTCGATCCGGACAAACTGCGATATCATCGCATTATCATCATGACCGATGCCGATGTGGATGGCGCCCATATCCGTACTTTGCTGCTTACCTTTTTCTATCGGCAGATGCCCGAGCTCATCGAGCGTGGTCATGTCTATATCGCGCAACCGCCCTTGTACAAGGTAAAAAAGGGCAAGCAGGAAACCTATATCAAGGATGATCTCGAGCTGAATCAATATCTGCTGCACATGGCTTTGGACGGAGCGGAATTTCATGTCAATGAAAGCGCGCCGCCCATGTCATCCTCAGCACTGGAATCCCTGGCCACGGAGTATGTCGCCAGCCGCGCCATCATCCAGCGACTGGCGCGCCGATACGATCATGAAGTACTGGAAAAACTGATCTACATGCCGGGGGTGGACCGCGACTTGCTCAATGACCGCAAAGCACTGCAAAACTGGCTGGAAGAATTGACCCGACGTCTCAATGCAGAGCAGAAACTGGCCCATGGTTATGCCCTGGACCGGGTGGAAGCAGAGGGAGATCATGGGGAAGCAATACGCATTACCCATCATACTCACGGTATCGACAATGTCCGTTATCTACCGTTGGATTTCTTTCTCAGTGGAGATTACAAGAAGCTGCGCCTGGTAGGAGAAAAGCTCAATGATCTGATCGAGGAGGGCGCCTACATCAAACGTGGTGAAAAGCAGCAGCCGGTGGAAAGTTTCAGTGAAGCGCTGGACTGGCTGATGGCCGAAGGCCGGCGCGGACAGCATGTTCAGCGCTATAAGGGGTTGGGGGAAATGAACCCCGATCAGCTGTGGGAAACTACCATGGACCCGGAAAGCCGCCGTTTGCTCCAGGTGCGTATCGAAGATGCAGTGGGAGCGGATGAGGTCTTTACTACCCTGATGGGGGATGAAGTGGAGCCAAGAAGAGATTTTATTCAGTCTAACGCGCTCACAGTGGAGAATCTGGATATATAGAAAAGTTATCCACAGGTTAATCTATCCTGTGGATAAAATGTGGAATTTAGGGTTTGTCAGGTGCGGCTGGCGGGCAGTTTTTCCATTTCGGTTTCGATCCAGCTCTCTACCTTGCGAGTGATCTCTGAAGCCTTCATTCCTTCGGGATCAAAACCCTCACCCACGACTACTTCTATGGTGCCTGGGTATTTCTTCAATCCCCTGCGGCGCCAGAATACACCGGCATTATGCGCAATGGGAATGACGGGATAAGCGGATTTTTCCGCCAACAGGCCGCCACCGATGCCATATTTACGCTTCTCTCCTGGTGCAGTACGGGTGCCTTCGGGAAAAATGACGATGACGCGGCCTTGCGCAAGCAGCTCGGACCCCCGTTCCACGATCTTTTTGACCGCTTTACGCCCGGCGCTGCGATCGATGGGAATATTGGGAATGGCCGCCAGAGCCCAGCCAAATACGGGAATGCGCATCAGTTCCTGTTTGAGGATCCAGGATTGTGCTGGCGGCAGCAGGGCTTTGAGGGAGATGGTTTCCCATGTGGACTGGTGTTTGCACATGATGATGGCCGCACCGTCGGGCAGGTTTTCCGCCCCGTGGACGCGGTACTTAAGACCGCAAATGACTTTCATCAGCCAGAGGTTGCTGCGCCCCCAGGATGCGGCCATGCGATCCCGGGCGGAAAGGGGGAGCAACATGCCTATGGTCACGATGGCAAGACCATATATGCCGATACTCAGCACCATGGCCACGAAATAGACGGAAGAGCGCAGGCTTACCAGCATGATCAGTCGCTTTCCTCCAGTAGTTGTTCCACGGCATGATGAAGATGGTCGAATACGGGTATGCCATGGTCAGGCGGCAGTTGTTGCAGGGTTTTCTCTCCCTTTCCCGTTTTCACCAGCATCGGTCGGGCATCGACTGCCTGGGCTGCTTGCAGGTCTCTCAGACTGTCACCAATGATGGGGATGCCTTTCAGACTGATGTCCCAGCGAGCAGCCAGGGATTCATACAGACCCGGAAGGGGCTTGCGGCAGTGGCAATGGTCTTCGGCAAGATGGGGGCAGAAGGCAATCATGTCCACATGAGCGCCCAGTTTGGCGAGCAGCTGGTACATTTTCTGATGCATGGCATTCAGCGCCGGCAGATCGAACAATCCCCTACCGATGCCGGACTGATTGGTGGCGATGCCCACCAGATATCCCGCCTGATTGAGGCGTGCAATGGCTTCCAGGCTTCCCTCCAGGGGAATCCACTCGTCGGGGCTTTTGATGAAATCATCCGAGTCCGCGTTGATCACGCCGTCCCGATCCAGGATGATATGCCGAACAGGGTTGCCTGGCATTACTCCATATCCCGGAATTCGGAAACCCGGATGCGCCCGTTGACCATGCGCGATTTGCGTTCCATGAGCTTGTTCATCTTGTCCCAGAAAGCCTGGTTCAGATCGAAATCCGCGGCAATACCGGTGCCCATGAGAAGAATCAGCAAATCCGCCACTTCTTCTGCTAGTAAGTGCTTACTTTTCCCCTTGGTCACACAGGAAGAGATTTCTCCCAGCTCTTCCGCCATGAGGGCGACCCGATAATTGAGTTCCTCACCCCCGGTGTTCTTGAAATCATGCTTGTCGTGGAAGGCCTGCACGGCTGCCAGCATATTGTTCCAGGAATCAGTATCTTTGCTCATGAGGTCGGGCCTGAATCATTGCAGTCGGGAGACATCCGCCACCTGCAGGAAAAGATTGGAAAGATTCTGCAGCAGTGCGAGGCGGTTGATGCGCAGGGCGTCTTCGTCCACGTTGACCATGACCTCGTCAAAGAAATGATCCACCGGCTCGCGTAATCCGGCCAGCGCCTGGAGGGCAGTATTGTAGTCGCTTTTCTCCAGCAGGGGAGCTACTTGTTGCTGCATTTCTCCCAGGCTGTTGAAGAGTAATTTTTCCGCCTCTTCCTGGAGAAGACTGGCGTCCACCTGTTCGGGAACAGGATCCACGGATTTTTTCAGTATGTTGCGAATACGCTTGTTGGCGGCGGCAAGACTTTCTGCCTGGGGAAGATCCATGAACTTGCGGACGGCTTCGATGCGCGCATCGAGATCCGGCAAGGTAGGCGGTTCTACCGCGGCCACCGCTTCGAACAGTCTGGTGCTCACACCTTCATCTCCCAGAAGAACCTTGAGCCTGTCCATGAGAAAGCTTTTTACCTGAATCCGGTTGTCCTGTTCTGTTACCAGGTCTCCCAGTGCCGTACCAGCTTGTTCCAGCAGTTCGTCCAGTTGTATGGTTAGTGAGTGCTCACGTATGATGCGAAGCAGTCCCAGTGCAGCGCGCCGCAAGGCAAAGGGATCCTTGTCTCCCGTGGGTTTCATGCCGATGCCGAAAATGCCCATGAGGCTGTCGGTTTTTTCCGCCAGGGCAAGGGCGATCCCCGTGGGACGGGAGGGGAGGCGATCGCCGGAGTAGCGCGGCAGATAGAATTCCTCCAGCGCCACTGCGACTTCTTCGGGTTCGCCATCCCGCAGCGCCTGATAACGTCCCATGATGCCCTGCATGTCAGCGAATTCACCCACCATGTCGGTCATCAGGTCACAACGGCTAAGCATCGCGGCTCTTTCCGCCAGATCAGGATCCGCAGAGATTTTTGTGGCAATCCAGCGTGCCAGCCGGGCGACCCGCAGGGTCTTGTCATACATGCTTCCCAGTTGCTTCTGAAACACCACGGTTTTGAGTGACGGGATGAGATCCTCGAGCTTGCGCTTGCCATCCTGTTCCCAGAAGAACATGGCATCGGCGAGCCGGGGGCGTATGACCCGCTCGTTGCCCTGGGCGATGATTTTGGGTTTCGGGCTGTCGATATTGGCAATGGTAATGAAATGGTTCATCAGCTTGCCATTGTTGTCGAACAGGGGGAAATATTTCTGATTCTTTTTCATGGTGAGAATCAGGGCTTCCGCGGGAACTTCGAGGAAGTGCTCCTCGAAACTTCCGGTGATGGCCACCGGCCATTCGTTCAGGGCAGTAACCTCGTCGAGAAGAGCATCATCCATATCGGCTCGACCCCCCAGGGTTTCCGCGGCCTTTTGCACTTGCGCCCGGATATGCTCGCGACGTTGTTCGAAGTGAGCGATCACTTTTCCCTGAGCCTCCAGTTTATCGGCATATTCAGCCGGCACCTGGATGGAAATCGGTTCCGGATGATGGAACCGGTGGCCATGGCTGAGGCTGCCGGATTCGGCATCCAGCAGAGTGCAGGGTACGGTCTCGTCGCCATGGCGAAACAGCAGCCAGTGTACCGGACGCACAAATTGCGCTTCGGAACTGCCCCAGCGCATGCGCTTGGGAATGGGCAGCCGATTGAGGGCGTTCTCTGCAATTTCCGGCAACAGCTCGGCTGCCGGTCGGCCTTTTTCCTCGATCTGGTAGGCGAGCCACTCACCCTTGTCGGTTTTGAGGCGGGAAAGCTGATCCACACTGGTGCCGCAGGAGCGGGCAAAACCCTCGGCCGCCTTGCTTGGATTGCCATCTGCATCGAAAGCCGCCTGTACCGCCGGGCCGCGTTTGTCGATCTTCCGGTCCGGCTGGCGGGTGGCCAGACCTTCCACCAACAGCGCCAGGCGCCTTGGCGCGGCATAGGACGTTACCGGGCCGTGCGCCAGTCCGGCGTTCTTCAGCCCGGCAACAAATTCCGTTTCCAGGGCTGCGGAAAGTTTTTTCAGGGCTGCCGGAGGCAGTTCCTCCGTACCCAGTTCGAATATCAGATCCTGGGCGCTCATGAGGATACTCCTTGTTTCAGCATGGGGAAGCCGAGCTTTTCCCGGGCATCATGGTAGGCCTGGGCTACGGCTCGGGCCAGGGTGCGTACCCGCAGGATGTAGCGCTGCCTTTCCGTGACCGAAATGGCGTGCCGTGCGTCCAGCAGATTGAAGGCATGAGAAGCTTTCAATACCTGCTCATAGGCGGGCAGAGGCAAACCCAGTTCGATGAGCTTGTTGCTTTCCTGTTCGCACTGGTCGAACAGCTGGAACAGAAAATCCACGTCGGCATGTTCAAAATTGTAGGCGGATTGTTCCACTTCGTTCTGATGAAAGACATCGCCATAGGTCACTGGGCCATCCGGGCCATGGGTCCAGACCAGATCATAGATACTTTCCACACCCTGGATGTACATGGCGATGCGCTCCAGGCCATAGGTGATTTCGCCAGTCACCGGCCGACAGTCCAGTCCGCCGACCTGCTGGAAATAGGTGAACTGGGTGACTTCCATGCCGTTGAGCCAGACTTCCCAGCCCAGTCCCCAGGCGCCCAGGGTGGGGGATTCCCAGTTGTCCTCGACAAAGCGTACATCGTGGACATGCAGATCCATCCCAAGCATCTCCAGGGAGCCCAGATACAGATCCTGTATGTTCTTCGGAGACGGTTTGAGCACCACCTGAAACTGGTAATAATGCTGGAGACGGTTGGGATTCTCGCCATAGCGACCATCCGTGGGTCGTCGGGAGGGCTGCACATAGGCGGCGTTCCACGGCTCGGGGCCAATGGAACGCAGAAAGGTGGCGGTATGGAAAGTACCGGCCCCCATTTCCATGTCATAGGGTTGCAGAATCACGCAACCCTGGTCGGCCCAGTATTGCTGCAGGGCGAAGATCAACCCCTGGAAGGTGGAAACATCCGTTTTGTTGTTCATAGGCTGTGACATGGCGAGACAAAAACGCCAATTATACTGGGAACGTCGAAAAATTCCTTCCATGGAATTTTTCTCTTCGCAAAGAGAAAATGTAATTTCCTCTTTTTCCTGCTGTTGCCGCCTTGACCTAGCCCGAATATTGCACCGGAATCCGGAATTCTCCCGGAGAGATTTTTGCCCAGATTGTTCGAACGGACAAAAGTCGATGTTATTCATCGGCTTGCAGGGCGTTCGGGCAAGCTGGGTGAAAAGATCCCGGGAAAAACCGGATAGCATGACAGGTACAAACTGTATCCAGCATAATCGTCACGCAACAGGCTGTAATTCATG
>Ga0256841_1001291_pt1 | contig 22213 bp, 12 predicted proteins | sample 356308metaG_FD_185971 | JGI IMG/M metagenome (GOLD analysis project Ga0256841, IMG submission 185971) | Hydrothermal vent microbial communities from Mid Atlantic Ridge, Atlantic Ocean - 356-308 | ecosystem: Environmental > Aquatic > Marine > Hydrothermal vents | place: Atlantic Ocean: Mid... | reverse complement strand
GAAGACCTGTATCGAGTTTTAGGAGCTATGATGAAAAATAAAAATATGGAAATATTTTTAACAGGAACATGTGACAATAATGAGTTTAAAATACATCCTAAAGTATCAAAAAAAGATTATATTTTATAATGTCGCTATTGGTAAAACAAGGAATTTCTAAAAACAGAATAGAAATTGAAGATGTTAAAAAAAAGCAACCGGTTGACTATACGGGGTTAGGAAAGCAAAATAGAAGAGTGGAAGTAATTTTTACAAAAATTGAATAATTTATATAAGTTCAAATTCTTCAATTTGGTTAAAAAATTAAAAATCTATTACAACTTACTTAGGGCTTAAACATATTTTAAATTGAAGTACTAAACTTAGCATTAAAAGATAGCAAATTATAGCTAAGTTCTAATTAGAACAGCATAATAACTAAATTATTAAATATCATTCTAAAATAAAAAATGGGAACTATGATAGCATCCTGTTTTTACCATAAAATTCTCCTGCAAGGTTTATCAAACCTTGCAGGTATTAAAATTAAGACCTACAAGGCCTTCGAGGCCTTGCAGGAGAGTAGTTGCTATTTTTTGCTGTGGTAAATAGAACTTAGCCCAAATTATTAATCGTAAAGATTACAACTTAACTAATTAATAAGAAGTATATTTGCCGAAAATTATAAACAATGGCAACCAACAAAAACTCGTCGAGAGGACGACACGCCAGTAGTACTTCTCGCAATACCAATCCTAAAAAACAACACAAAACATCTTTTCAAAAAGCGAAACCCAACCGGTATCGCAAAGGCATCCGAAAAAATACACCCCAACGCAACACTGAAGAACCTGCCGAAATCAGGTTGAATAAATTTATTGCCAATTCGGGTATCTGTTCGCGAAGAGAAGCTGATACTTATATCAAAGCCGGCAATGCTACGGTAAATGGAAAGGTAATTACCGAAATGGGGTACAAAGTTCAGCTGAATGACGAAGTGCGTTTTGACGGCACACTGATTCACCCCGAAGCCAAACAGTATATCTTATTGAATAAACCCAAGAACTATATCACTACCATGGATGATGAACGCGGTAGAAAAACCGTTATGGAATTGGTGAATAATGCCACTAAAGAACGTATTTATCCTGTAGGCAGATTAGATAGAAATACAACCGGGTTACTACTCTTTACCAACGATGGTGAGTTGGCGAAAAAACTGACACACCCCAAACATTCTGTTCGGAAACTATACCACGCTTCATTAGATAAGAAATTATCAATGAAAGATTTACAAAAAATTGCCAACAATTTTACCTTAGAAGGAAGGATGGTTTTTGTAGATAATATCTCGTATATAGAAAATCAGTCGAAAACCGAAATAGGCATTGAAATCCATTCGGGCAGAAACCGAATTGTACGCAAAATATTCGAACACTTCGGGTATAAAGTTATAAAATTAGACCGTGTTGTTTTTGCCGGACTCACCAAAAAAAACCTACCCCGTGGCCGTTGGCGAACACTTACCCAACAAGAAATTAATAATTTAAAGATGGTGTAAATGAAACTTTTGTCAAAGTCTTGTAATCTGGGGTCAGTTTTTAATAATTTTTTTAGTCAATACTCCTACCTCAGACGTAATTCTCACTAAGTAAATTCCATCTGTTAACTCGGCAATGGGGTACAATTTGTTTTCAGTAAAACGGCCTTTAAATGTTTTGACCAACCTTCCGGATATGTCATAAACATCAACTTTATTAGCTTCGGTATTAATTTTAAAAGAATCGGTAACGGGATTGGGATATAACGAAACAGCATCTGCCAAACGCTCATCGCCTACAGCCAATGTAACTTGACTGCTGCCATATACCTTAAATTCTCCGGGCAGTAAACTAATCATCGCATTTACATCGGTAACATTTATGGTTGCATTATTATTTAAAAGGTCATACCAAGTACCGATTTGTTGAAATTCAGGGTCTATACTTTGCGTAGTTACTCCAAAATTACCAATAATAGTGATATGTTTAAGGGTTGGATTCGCAGCCACATCGGTCAAATGAATTTTCTTTAAGCCACTGGTATTGCCGACATCTAAGGTAAAATCATCTGTTTTAAAAATAGCTTCTTGCTTTTTTAATTTGATGAGTTTGGCCCAAACATCGTATAGGTCTTTTCTGTCTTGTTGGGTAAAATAATCCCATCGTATAGGCTTATTGCCGGTTCTACCGTTAAAATTAATTGAAAAATCATAGCCTAATTCGCCAAATTGCCATATCATTTTTGGGCCCGGTACCGTAAAGAAAAAAGCTCCTGCCATTTCCATTCTATCTAAAGCGGTTGCTAAATCCTTCACATTATAACTTCCACTTGAATTGCCAAACTGTAAATTTTTATACATCAAGCGTTCTTCATCATGGCTTTCCATATAACTCATATTAGCAGGTACTGTCCAGCCTCTATTTTTATACGAAATCCAAGAAAAATCTGATTTTACGCTACCGTTTACAATATCATGATAGCCCATGGTGGCCTCGTTATAATTAAAATTAAAATTACTCCACATCATAATCCCCTTACCTTCACTTAAACGATAATTTACCCATTCAGTTTCTTCAGCATTGGTACCTAAGTGCTCAAAAATGATATAAAAATTAGGATCAACATCCCACTGATAATCAGCATACTCTTTTAATACGGCTACCCTATCTGCTTGAAAAGCTCCGGTACAGGCATCATCAGAAGGCGTACAATTTTGAGTAAACCCTTTGGTTAGATCCCATCTGAATCCATCAACATGGAATTCATTAATCCAGTATTGCGTCGTTCTTTTTACATAATCTTTAGTGGCTTGTTGACTGTGGTTAAAGTCATTAAATACACTAAAGGAATGTGTAGCTACCGGATTGAAAAACGGACTGTCACTACTCGCTTGTCCGCCATAGCCACCGTTATCAGTATTCCATAGCCTGTAATAAGGGTTTTGTCCGGTTGCATGATTATAAACTACATCTAAAAAAACGGCAATTCCTCTATTGTGGCATTCATCAATCAACTGTTTAAAAGCCGTTGGAGTACCGTAATATTTGTCTAGTGCCATGTGAAACGACGGGTTATACCCCCAAGATTCATTATTGTCAAACTCGCTTACGGGCAAAAATTCTATGGCATTAATCCCTAAATTTTGTAAATAATCTAACCGGCTTTTTACCGCATCAAAACTATGCAGTATATCAAAATCTCTTATCAACAATTTATAAACTACTAAATCGGTTTTTGCAGGACGTTGGAAATTGGTAGTTTGCCAAACATAGGGTGCATCTCCGGTTCTTAACAAGGTTACCGCATGATTGGTTTTTCCTGCCGGATAAGCCGGTAAATTAGGATAGGTGGTATTATCGATAAATACATCATTTGATTCATCTAAAATGGTTGTAGAATACGGGTCGGCAATTACAATATCGCCATCCACCACATATTGATAGGCATGATTTGTTTGTGGAGTTAAGCCCGTCAATTCAATCCAAAAACGATTGTTAGGCGTATCCTTGTTCATTAAATAATTATTGTCGATTTGCCAGTTGTTAAAATCGCCAATAACGTGTACTACTTGCTTATTAGGAGCAAACAAAACCAAGGTTGCTTTGGTATTGTCATTCGGGTTTAGATTGAGCCCGTCTTTCATTCCTGCCGGAACCGTTTGTTCTGGAACCGATACAATGGCCTGAAAGGTTTCAACTAAAGTAGTGCCATTATTAGTAGCTTCTAAAAGGTAAGTTGTATTTTGTGTTACAGTATGGTTAAAACTATAAGAAGTACTATTATTTACCGTATTGATGGTGGTACCATTGGCTTTTAAGACAAAATTTGCCGCCAATGAAGTAGTGGCTGTTATGGCTAATGACTGCCCTGAATTCAATAGGGTAACACTTTGTGTTGGGGCTGTTCTTGTCAATTGAAAGGCACCTACCTCTACTACATTATCTTGCGATTTTTTATCGCCGGTACCGTCTTTTGCTTTTACCAAAAAACCGATACTGCCGATACCTGTTCTATTATAAAAAGTAGTTGGGGTAAATGATATTGAATAAGTGCCATTACCATTATTGGTAAGTTTTTGTGCTTCGTTTGAATTATTCCATGTGCCATTGGTAGGAGAATCCATAGAATTGGCATCATTTAAATCAAAAGACCATGCCCAAAGATAAATATCAGTTACTCCCCAAGCTGCCGGATTTACATTAGAAACCGTAATGGTTATGGGGTCATCTTCATTAAAAGTAGGGGGTGTTACGGTAAAGGTAACATTTTGAACTTGGGCATAACTAAAGCTGCTTAGCAGCAGTAAAAAAAAGAGTAGTGTTTTTTTCATGTGTTTTTATATTTATTGTAAACATTTTAAAAGGTAATTCTCTATGCCAATTTGAGCCTGCCTACAGTAGGCAGGCTCAAAGATGACATCTAAACCAATATAACTATAAAATAGGTGTTTAGTTAAATTGGCCTTTGATAACTTAACTATCACATTTTTTAGAAACAGTTCTTTTTTTACTTTACTGCTAATTTAAATTAAGGTATGTTAAAATACTTAATTTATGGTATATGTATTATCAGTAAAGTTTAAGGTAATGGTAACTGTACCGGCAGTAACGGCAATGTTATCGCCACCGCTGTCTAGTGTGCCGTCAGCTCCTGTATCTCCAAAATTTATAGCCCAGTCTTCATTCACACGGAATTTAATTTCACCGTCTATCAAAGTAATATTTTCTGCTACCCAAATATCAGGGTTCACTTGTGTGAATGTAAAATCAGGGCCACCGTTGCCCCAATCATTGTATCCTGAGCCAACTACGCCAAATAAATCGGCTGCCTCTATAGTATATGTATTATTATTTAAATCTAATGTAATGGCATAGAACCCTGCGGTAACAACAATATTATCACCACCGGCCTCTAAGGTGCCGTCGGCTCCGGTATCGCCAAAGTTCTCTGTCCAATCATTATTTTTTCTAAATTTCATTTCTCCTGCTTGTAATTTTACACCGAGTTTAAAAGTATCGGTTGTATAATCATAGAAGAACTTTGCATCCGGGCCGGCATTGCCCCAATCATTCCATGCAGACCCAACTACACCCCATGAAAATTCTTCAATGGTGTAGGTATTGTTGTTAAGGTCAAGAACAATTTTATAATTTCCTGCGGTAACAGCAATATTATCGCCACCGGCGTCTAAAGTACCGTCGGCTCCGGTATCTCCAAAATTACTCGCCCAATCATTATTCTCTCTAAACTTAATTTCACCGTCTTTTAAAGCTACATAAGTAACCAATACATTAGGTTGATCTGTAGTATAAAACGGCGCATCTGCAAAGGCACCCCAGTTATTATATCCTGAGCCTACCACACCCCAAGTAGCTATTTGAATATTTGGCCCGGTTACAATTTCGGGTAATACTACTACTAAGGTTTGTGCTTCAGTAAAAACTTCGGTAGTACTGTTAGAAGCTCCTGCAAAGGCTCTAAGTCTAAAATAAATATTCCCTGTATCAGGTTCAGGGGTATTTGGGTCATTATCTAAGCCTGCATCGGCAGCCATGGCCAATAATTGGCTTATGGTTACAGCCAATTCATTGCCTGAAGTACTTCCCACCACAGTGGCATCACTAAAATCACCGGTTATAGAACGTTGTAATTCATAAGTAATATTGGTAGGCACATCAAAATCTGCGTCAGACCATGTAAAGCGTTCTCCTAAATTATCAGCGGTAGCCGGAGTTAGGGTATATTGTGATAAGAATGAATTTGTAAAAGCAAATGCATCGGGTTCTTGTGCAATAAAAACAATACTGTCATCGGTTGTACAAGAATTAAAGCTAAGAATAGCTATGATTAATAGTCCTAAAATTTTTATTTTTCTCATTTTATTTTTGTTTTAGTATCCTTCGTTTTGTTGTAAATTGGTATTAACGCCTAAATCTGATGCCGGAATTGGCATAACGTCTCTAAACGCTTCTGTGGTTGTACCTTGAGGAACATTTCCTTTCCAAGGCCAGATGCCTTGTGTGGTAAATTTTCCGAATCGGATTAAGTCGGTTCTACGGTGTGCTTCCCAAAATAATTCGCGTGACCTTTCAGAGAGTATAAAGTCTAAGGTTAAATCGTTTGTAGTAATATTTCCGTTTGTATTTCCATAAGCCCGTTCTCTCAATTTATTGATATAACCCACTGCAGTAGTAGCGTCACCACCCCCACCTCTCACAAAGGCTTCGGCGTACATTAAGTAAGCATCTGCCAATCTGAACATTGGAAAATCTGTATCGGGATGATTGTCGGGGTCTGAACCCGGATTGCCATTTACATCTACATTTTTAAATTTTTGGATGGCAAAACCATCTGTAAACTTAGAAATATCATCAATTGCTTTTTGTTGTCCATCTGTATAGAACAATGCCCTTCCATCTGCTGAATTTTCTTCCCCCGGAAATTGTTCCACAAATGTCGATGTTGTCCTAAGGCCGAACCAACCACCATTAATTCCGAAATCTGCTGGTGGCATACTTCCTCCTACCGGAGCATGTACTAAAAATGTCATCCCTCCAAAAGATTGTGTGTTTAATCCATCGAAAGGAATGGTAAAGATGACTTCATTTTGAGCCCCATTGGTATCATTATCTGCTAAAAACAGTTGGTAATACGGGTTACCCGGAATAGCATAACCGGCACCGGTAATTTTATTGACATACGTAATTACATCACTGTAACGAGGTACGCCGGTATAGACTTCTGCATTGAGATACAATTTAGCCAATAGCATCCAAACAGCTGCTTGGTCGGCACGGCCATATTCATTTTGCCTTGCGGGAACAATCTTTGCTTCGATGTCTAATAATTCTGATTCTATGAATGTAAACAAATCGGCGCGTTGAATTTGATTGGGTAAAAATGCTCCAATTGGGTCAGCATCTGTTACAAACGGCGGATTGGCAAATAAATCCATCGCATGCCAATAGCTCAAGGCTCTCATAAATCGTACTTCTGCCCTAAAATTTTGAATTTCTGTACGCAAAGCGGCATCTACGCCCCTGCTGTCTAATCTGGCATCGGTAGTTTGTCTTAAAAATTCATTGGTCAGACCAATCTGAAAAAAGATTCTGGTGTACATGGTTCTGATAAACTCATTGCCGGAAGTCCAGTTTTGATAATGCAAATCTTTAATGGTACCGTCATTCCAGCCAATTACGGCTTCATCGGTAGTCAGTTCCTGCATCTTCCAGTAGAGTCTTAAGTAGTTCGAAAACCCTTCATCCAATCCTGCTAAATCAGGGTCTCCGGCAGGGCCTTCCTGGCCACTCAATGAAATGCCTGCATAAATTTTTGCTAAAAACTCTTTATAAGAAGTAGGGTCTTTAAAAACGGCATCGGCAACCAAGCGGTCATCTTCGGGTATTAAATCTAATTTGTTATCACATGATTGTACCAATAATAGTACTGTGAATGCAAAAAAGAGATATTTTATTGTTCTTAACATTGTGTTGGTTTTATAATATTAATGTTTATTAAAAAGTAAAATTTAATCCTAAGACGTATGTTCTAGGCCTTGGATAAAAATTATTGTCTATTCCATTGGAAATTTCAGGGTCTAAGCCATCGTAATCTGTAATGGTTAAGACATTAGTCGCTGTCAGTGATATTCTAAAATTCACTTTTTCACCCGGCACCAAATACCCTAAAGAAACATTATCGAGTTTTACAAAGTCGGCTCGGTCTATATAATAATCAGAAAACAACTGATTTGACTGAAAATTAGACCGTAACACATCATTACTGGCATTGGCAAAATAATTTCCTGGTGTATTGGTAATGGCGTCAAAATATCCGGTATTTGATTTTACATTGTTATAGTTGTAATTACCAAAACTACCTCTAAAGGTAAAACTAAAATCTAAATTTTTATAATTAAAATTTGAGGTCAACCCTACAAAAGCATCGGGTGTTGCTTTTTTATAAGGTACCCTGTCTGCTTCGGTAATTTGGTTGTCGCCATTTACATCTACATAAGCACCTTCAATAGGATTGCCGCTGATATCGTATATTTGGCGAAATACAAAAAAGGTTGTCGGGTCATAGCCTTCTTTCCATATTTGAATCTTATTACCTACACCACCTGAGATACCACCTTGTGGTATAAAAAAGTTCGGGTCATCGCCTAAAGAAATTTTTGTGATTTCTACGTCTTGGAAAGTAATATTGAAGTTCAAATCCCAATTTAAATTCTGCGATTTAAGAATTTTATTATTGATACCAAACTCAATACCTCTACTTACCGTATTGCCTACATTGGTAGTCAATAAATCTGATAAATTTGAACCGGCCGGAGTGGGCACTTGTGCCAACAAGTCTTTGGTTTCTCTGTAATAAGCATCTACTGTAGCATTTACTCTATTGTCAAAAAAGCCTATTTCCAAGCCTGCATTGTACTGTTCTGTTTCTTCCCATTTTAAATTTTCGTCAAATTCTTCGGGGCGTAATGTATTTACAAAGGTATTTCCAAATTGAACCCTCGCAGAATTCTCACTGGGGCTATAAATTCCTAAGTAACCATAACTAGGGCCGATTTCTTGTTGGCCTGTAATTCCCCAACCGGCACGTAATTTTAAATTGGATACAAATTTAGAATCTTTTAAAAATTCTTCATTGCTCACTTTCCATCCAATAGAGGCGGCAGGGAAATTCCCCCAACGGTTATTTGTGCCGAACCTTGACGACCCGTCGCGCCTGAAACTTGCTGAAATTAAGTATTTATCGGCAATATCAAAACTAGCTCTGGTAAAATATGATTCCAACGAATTGCGATTAATTATAATAGGCAAAATCAGATCAACGCTATTAACGGTTACTTCCCTGTCAGAGGAAACGTAAAATTCTTGATAAGAATGCCCCGCGGTTACATCTACGGTTGTATTGAAACTTTCAAGTTTCTTTTTATAATTCAAATAAAAATCTAACAAGGTATTTCTATTCAATCCACCATAGATATTACGTGTTTCTGTAGTACTGGTTACTGTTGCTGAGCGCAAATCAATAAATTGTTTGCCGTCTAATTCTGAATAATCTAATCCGGCGGTTACATTTAAGCGTAATTCAGGCAAAAAATGAAACTTGTAATCGGCGATAAAATTAGTAATGATACGTTCATTTTTTGCTTTGTTATTATCAAATTCTAATAGTGCCAAGGGATTTCTAGGGGCATTGGGTTCGGCTTCCCCTGCATTATTTAAAAATTCAAAAAAACCTCCAAACGAACTATTGGCATCAAAAACCCTTTGTGTTGGGTCAAATTGAACTGCCGCTCCGATAGCTCCTCTATTGGCAAATCTATTTTTGTCTTGAATTCCCTTTGCCGTTACTGTCAATTTTAAATGCCTGTCAAAAAGGTTTTGAGATAAATTAATATTGATTGCATTTCGTTGATAAAAATCTTTCTTTAAGATACCGTTTTGAGCCGTATTATTCAGGTTGATTCTATATCGAAAGTTTTTAAATCCTTGAGAAAATGTCAAATTATGAATAACACCACTGGCATCCCTATAAATTTTATCTTGCCAATTGGTAACTGTATTTCCTAAGAAAGAGGCGTCTGCCCCGGGTGTATTTTCAACAATATTTCTAAATTGTGCCGCATTTAAAACAGCTACTTTATCAATCACTTCTGCCAACGATACTTTTACATCGTATTCTACGCTAAAAGGCGAATTTATTTTTCCTTTTTTGGTGGTAATCAAAATTACTCCGTTAGAAGCTCGAGACCCATAAATAGCGGTAGCGGAAGCATCTTTTAAGACCACAAAATTTTCAATTTCATTGGGGTTAATAGCATTTAATTGATTTCTTACGCCTTGCACCCCTCGTTGGTCTAACGGCAATCCGTCAACTACAATAAGCGGAGCGTTATTTGCTGACAACGAAGCACCTCCGCGAATACGTATCTCAGAACCTTCGCCCGGAGCACCACCTCCTGAGGTAATCCTTACTCCGGCAGATTTTCCTACCAATAATTGTTCAGGAGAAACTACAGCTCCTTTATTGAATTCTTTGGTAGACACTTTCTGTACGGCACCTGTTGCATCTTGTTTGGTAGTAGCACCATATCCTATCAGCACAACCTCTTCAAGGCTTTCTGCCGATTCTTCTAATGAAACATTGATATCGGCATCAGAAGTAACAGTTACTTCTACATTTCCATATCCCACAAATGAAAATACCAATACATCGCCGGTATTTACATTTTTAATTGTATACAAACCGTCAAAATCGGTTGTCGTTCCTTTAGTTGTACCTTTAATGACAACATCAACTCCTGGCAACGCACTTTTGGTAAGTTTATCTGTAACTTTTCCTTTAATGGTCAATTGTGCAAAAATAACCATCGGAAAAAGCAATACTATACTTAAAAAAGTATTCTTAAAATTTCTCATAAATTTAATTTGAGTTGGTTAATCTTTCAGTTAAAAACTTAACAAACTTTACATTTCACGGGGTCAATGTACACCCTTAACAGTAAATTAACAATGACATTTTACACAAAACCCTTACGAAAACGGTTTCGTGTTAAAAACTTTTGTATTTTGCTGCAATAATTGCCATAGAAAATGGCAATTATTCAAACGAAATATCTTTTTTTTGTAGATATACCAATTACTATAATTCGCCCTTGTACTAACACATAGAATTTTTGTATTAGTTGTTACACTATAAACCTTGAAAAACGATATCCATAACACGTGAAATCAAAGATTACTATTAAAGACATAGCCAAAGAATTAGGTGTTTCTACTTCTACAGTATCAAAAGCGCTCAAAGACAGCCATGAGATTAGCGAAGAAACACGCGAAAGAATAAAGGCTTTTGCTAATTTCTATCATTACAAGCCCAATAGTTTGGCCTTAAAATTGCGGAATAAAAAAACAATGGTTATCGGTGTTATTATTCCTGAAATTGTACATCATTTTTTTTCAAGGGTTATTAGCGGTATCGATAAAATTGCCAATGAACAAGGATACAATGTGATGATTTGCCTGTCTAACGAATCGTTTGAAAAAGAAGTATTAAACATCAATATGTTGGCGGATGGCAGTGTTGACGGAATTTTAATTTCTATAGCCAAAGAAACCTTAGAGAAAAAAGATTTTACTCATTTTAACCAGTTAATCGACAGTGAAATTCCGTTTGTATTATTCGATAGGATTGCTGAAGAAATTGATTGTGACAAAGTATTGGTTGATGATATTGGCGGTGGTTATAAAGCTGCCAAGCACTTGATTGACATTGGCTGTAAACGCATTGCCATTTTAACAACTCCTGACCATGTAAACGTGGGCACCGACCGTAAATTAGGATACCTTAGGGCTTTAGAAGAAAATAATATTGGTATTAATGCTGATTTTATCATAAAAATAAATGAGCATTTTAACATCGCCGACCAAATCAAAAAAATAATAGATTTACCGCCCGATAAAATTCCGGATGGCATCTTTGCCGTAAATGAAATTTATGCGGCTACCGCCATGAAATTAGCGCGTGAAAAAGGATTGGATATCCCTGAAGATATCGCCGTTATCGGGTTTACCGACGGATTGATTTCTGAATTCTCAACACCGCCCTTATCTACAGTTGCCCAACATGGTTTTACCATGGGAGAACAAGCGGCAGAATTGTTATTAAACAGGATTCAAAAAAGTAACAAAAATGAAAATCATTTCGAAAGAAAAGTAATCTCTACCAACTTGAAAATTAGAAATTCTACTCAAAAAACTTCTAAAAAAGCAACTTTTAATTAAAAAATTATATATTTACCCCTTGAAACGTTCGTTATAAACTTTTCATTTTACACTTCACATTATAATTAAACCTGTGTTTTCTATGGGTTTAACTTATCTTTTTATAATTTTAATACGATTCGTTTGGGCGGATTTTAAAATAGAAACATATGAAAAAACAGAAACTAAGTTTCTGGGAAATCTGGAACATGAGTTTTGGCTTTTTAGGAATTCAATTTGGATTTGCATTACAAGGAGGATTCATGTCTCGAATATTTCAAACATTAGGAGCCGAAAAAGAGGCCATTCCCTTATTGTGGATTGCAGCCCCTTTAACAGGATTACTGGTGCAACCCATTATTGGATATATGAGCGATAAGACTTGGAGCCCTAAATGGGGAAGGCGAAGGCCTTATTTTTTAGTAGGAGCTATTTTAAGTTCATTGGCACTTTTACTTGTACCGCACTCACCAACCCTATGGATAGCCGCAGGGTTTTTATGGATATTGGATGCTTCCATAAATATATCTATGGAACCCTTTAGAGCCTTAGTAGCAGATAAATTACCCGAGTCGCAACGCTCTTATGGCTTTGTAATGCAAACGTTAATTATAGGTATTGGCACTTGGATAGCAAGCAATTTACCTTGGGCAATTTCTAAATTGGGGGTTAGTGACGAAGCACCTATGGGAGTGGTGCCAATGTCTGTAAAAATAGCTTTTGCTATTGGGGCATTCGTGTTTTTAGCAAGTATTTTATATACGGTTTTTACAACCTCTGAATATCCTCCTGAAGATATGGATGCCTTTAAAAAAGAAAAGAAAAGAAAAAATCAATTCATTCCCGATATTTTAAATAATATAGGCAATATGCCTACTACCATGAAAAAGTTAGGGGTTATTCAATTTTTCTCTTGGTTTGCATTTTTTACTATGTGGAGTATGGCGAACCCCGCCTTAACCGAACATGTTTTTCATACCCCCGCACCCATTGAAAGTGCCTATGATATGGCTGACAGCGTTCAGTTGCAAGCATTTAATGTGGCTAACACTGCTTTTCAAAAATCATCAAATTTAGTAGGCTCTTATATGGGCATGTACGGGCTATCATCTATGGCATTTGCATTAATTTTAACCTTTTACACCTCACGGAGAAGAATCAATAGAAAATTCATACACATGATTTCTTTAATTTTAGGAGGCATTGGTTTTATAACGATGTACTTTATTCCTTCCCCGGCATACTTGGCAATATCTTTTACCTTAATAGGATTCTCTTGGGGAAGCATTTTATCAATGCCCTATGCCATGTTGTCGAGTTCTGTCGACCCAAAAAAAATGGGGGTAATTATGGGTATTTTTAATATGTTTATTGTTATTCCTCAAATTATTGCTGCTCTTGGGGGAATTAACTTTATCTCCCATCTTTTAGGAAAAGATACCATTAATGCGATGCTTGTTGCCGGATTTAGTTTGATTATTGCAGGTTTAAGTAACCTTTTAATAACCAATAAGAATGCTATATCTTATCAAGTAAAAAAAAATAAATGAAGAAAAAAGGATTTATATTCGATTTAGACGGCGTAATCGTCGATACTGCAAAGTACCATTATTTAGCTTGGAAAAAATTAGCCAATGGCATCGGTATTGACTTTTCTGAAAAACAAAACGAGCAACTAAAAGGGGTTAGCAGGATAAAATCATTAGAAAAAATATTGTCTTGGGCACACAAAAAAATAGCTGAAGATCAGTTTATGGAATTAATGGGGCGAAAAAATGACGAATACCTGAGTTATATTTCTAACATGGATGAAAGTGAAATATTACCATCGGTAACTCACGTTTTAGAGTATCTTATCCGTCATAAGCAACCCATCGCGTTGGGTTCGGCAAGTAAAAATTCAAAAGAAATTTTAAAAAAAGTAAACCTGTATACAAAGTTTAACACCATTGTTGACGGTAATGATGTTACCGAAGCCAAACCAAATCCTGAAGTATTTCTGATAGCTGCCGAAAGATTACATATAGAACCAGAAAATTGTATTGTTTTTGAAGATTCTGTAGCCGGTATCAAAGCAGCAAATACTGCAAATATGATATCAATAGGCATTGGAAATAAAAATACACTTTACCAAGCAGCTTATGTATTTGAGAATTTTACAGCCATTAGTGATGCTTTTTTACAAAAGTTAATAACACAATAATAAATCACCCTTAACATCCCATAATTGTGAAAGGGTCTAAAAATAAGAAAATAAAAGACAGTTAACATTCATAAATGAACCCCGTAGTTAGGTGATAAAATGAATGTCTAAATTAAACTATATGAATCAAGATTATATCAAACCGAACCCTTGGTCAATTATCGAAGAAGGGTTTGATACAGAAAAAGTCAAACCTTCAGAGAGTATCTTTAGCATTGGCAACGGAGCGATGGGGCAACGCGCTAATTTTGAAGAACAATACTCAGGGCCAACCTTTCAAGGAAGTTATATAGCAGGAGTGTACTATCCCGACAAAACCCGCGTGGGTTGGTGGAAAAACGGGTATCCAGAATACTTTGCTAAAGTGTTAAATGCCCCGAATTGGATTGGCATAAACGTATTTGTCGATGACGAACCGCTCGATTTATTTTGCTGTAAAAAAATTGAAAAATTTCGACGCGAACTCAACATGCAAGAAGGTTGGCTGTCTCGCAGTTTTACGGCAACACTTCAAAACGGGTTGCAAATCAACGTGGCCACCAAACGCTTTTTAAGTTTAGACCTTGATGAAATTGGCGCCATTGAATACTCCATAACCCCTGTCAATAAAAGTGTGCTCATTCACTTTCAACCCTATATCGATAGTGGTATTACCAATGAAGATACCAATTGGGATGATACTTTTTGGAATACATTAAATGTAAGCCATGAAAACAATCAAGCCTTTATACAAGCAAAAACCATGAAAACAGATTTTTATGTCTGTACCTTTATGGAATCAAAAGTATTTATCAATAATAACTGTATTTTAATAGAACCCAATATAAAAGCCGATGCTACCTATGCCGCTTTTTCATATCAACATCAGGTAAAAAAAGGAGAAACGTATACCATCCATAAATTCGGAGGATATACCGTTGACAGAAACCATCCTAAAACCGAATTGGTAGCAGCGGCCAAAACGGCCTTAAAAAAAGCAACCCAATTGGGGTTCAAACAACTATTACAGCAACAAAAACAAGCATGGGCTGCCATTTGGGAAAAAGCAGACATAACCATAGACGGAGATATAAAAGCCCAACAAGGAATACGCTTTAATATCTTTCAACTAAACCAAACTTATTTGGGCAAAGACCCTCGCCTAAATATTGGCCCCAAAGGCTTTACCGGCGAAAAATACGGCGGCAGTACCTATTGGGATACCGAAGCCTACTGCATACCGTTTTATATGGCAACAAAAAGTCAAACCGTTGCACGAAACCTATTAGAATACCGATATCGCCATTTGCAAAAAGCTATTGAAAACGCTTCAAAACTAGGATTTTCAAATGGCGCTGCACTCTATCCTATGGTAACCATGAACGGCGAAGAATGTCATAATGAGTGGGAAATTACCTTTGAAGAAATTCATCGTAACGGAGCCATTGCCTTTGCCATCTTTAACTACCAACGCTATACCGGCGATGAAAGTTACCTCCTTGAAAAAGGATTGGAAGTACTAATAGGCATTTCGCGGTTTTGGCACCAACGGGCAAACTACTCAACAGCCAAAAAAAGTTATGTAATTTTAGGAGTTACCGGCCCCAATGAATACGAAAATAATGTTAATAACAATTGGTATACCAATTATATAGCACAATGGTGTATTAACTACACTGTTGACACCATTGAAAAAATAAAAAATACGGCCGATTATACTCGGATAATGAATAAAGCCCGGCTTTCAGAAGCTGAGGTTAAAGAATGGAAAACAGTGGCTGATACTATGAATTTTCCCTATTCTGAAGAACACAAGGTCTTTTTACAACAAGACGGTTTTTTAGACAAAGAATTAATTACAGTTGCCCATTTAGACACCTCACAACGGCCGATAAACCAAAAGTGGTCTTGGGATAGAATCTTACGCTCGCCATATATCAAACAAGCCGATGTATTACAAGGATTCTATTTTTTTGAAAACCATTTTACCACCGAAGAACTAGAACGCCATTTTGACTTTTACGAACCTTTTACCGTACACGAAAGTTCATTATCACCCTGTGTACACGGTATATTAGCAGCAAAATTAGATAGAATGGAACAAGCCTATCAGTTTTATTTGCGCACTTCGCGTTTAGATTTAGACGATTACAATCACGAAGTAGAAGAAGGCCTACACATCACCAGTATGGCCGGTACTTGGATGAGCATTGTAGAAGGCTTTGGTGGTATGCGGGTTAAAGATGGCCGGTTGTGTTTTGAACCCAAAATTCCGAAACAATGGAAAGGGTATTCATTCCATATAAATTTTAGAAATCAACTGTTAAAAGTTACCATTACACAAACCGGCACTTCGTTTGAAATACACGGAGAACATGCACTCACTATTGCCGTGTATGGCAAACAAGTAGAGGTTTCACCCAATAGTTTGGTAACAGTATAAAAAGGTTTAATCGGTTTAAAAGACGATTAGGCTCGTAAAACAATAATGATGAAAAAACTATTTTTTATATTACTATTTGTTACAACAACCATTTTTGCTCAAATAGAAAAAATTGAACCGGCATTTTGGTGGAGCGGTATGCAAAACACTTCGCTACAATTGCTGTGTTATGGCAAAAATATAGCACAATATGATGTAGCTATTTCTGATACTATTTCTATCCTAAACATTCGGAAAACCGAAAATCCCAATTACCTGTTTATTACTATCAATACCGAAAATATCGCACCTAGAACCTTTGAAATTCAATTTTTAAAAAAAGGAAAAGTTAAATTTTCACGGCCATATGAGTTAAAACAACGCAGAAAAAATGCTGCTTTGCGGAAGGGTTTTGATGCTTCAGACGTTATTTATCTTATCATGCCCGACCGTTTTGCCAACGGAAACCCCAATAATGATTCGCAACCGGAAATGAGCGAAAAAGCCAATAGAAACTTCAGTGGCGGGCGCCATGGAGGAGACATACAAGGTATTATCAATCACTTAGACTATATCAAAGAATTAGGGGCTACCGCTTTATGGAGCACACCGCTATTGGAAGATAACGAGCCTACCTATTCATATCACGGGTATGCACAAAGTAATTTGTATAAAATTGACCCTCGTTACGGTTCAAATAAAGATTATCAACAGTTAGCAGCAGCATTGCACCAACGAGATATGAAACTCATAATGGACTACGTTACCAATCATTGGGGCAGTAAACATTGGATGATACAAGACCTGCCTACTGCCGATTGGATTCACAATTGGCCCCATGGCGAAAATGGCTTTCAGCGCAGCAATTACAGAATGACCACACAATACGACCCTAATGTTTCGCAACAAGATGCCCAAGCTTGTATGAACGGTTGGTTTGATACCAGCATGCCCGATATGAACCAACAAAACCCGCTATTGCTAAAATACATTACGCAAAATGCCATTTGGTGGATTGAATATGCCAATTTAGACGGGTTTAGGGTAGATACCTATTCGTATAATGACAAAGAAGCCATTGCAAAGTGGACCAAAGCGATTATGGATGAATATCCTAATTTTAATATTGTTGGCGAAGTGTGGATGCACAGTCAAGCCCAAATTTCGTATTGGCAAAAAGACAGTAAAATCGGAGCCATAGACAGTTATAATTCTAACCTGCCAAGTGTTATGGATTTTACACTGCACGATGCCGTTACCACGGTTTTTAATGAAGAACAACCCACTTGGTATAACGGTATGATTAAGGTCTATGAAAATTTTGTCAATGATTTTCTCTATCCTAATCCGAATAATATATTAGTCTTTGCAGGCAATCACGACACCAATCGCATCAATGAAATTTATCAAAATGACATCCAAAAATACAAATTGGCACTTACCTTAATTGCCACCGTAAGAGGCATTCCACAACTTTATTACGGCGATGAAATCGGAATGTTGGGAAACAAAGAAAAAAATGGCGATGGCGACATCCGTAAAGACTTTCCCGGAGGATGGCATAATGATCCCATCAACGCTTTTTCCGACAAAGGCAGAACCGAAATACAAAAAGAGTATTTTAATTTTACCAAAAAAATACTGAATTGGCGTAAAAATACCAACGTCATTCACACCGGAAAAACCATGCAGTTTTTACCCGAAAATAATGTATATGTGTATGTTCGATATAATGATACCCAAAAAGTGATGGTTATTATCAATAATAACCCTCAAGCACAAGAATTGCAACTCAGCCGATTTGCAGAAATACTTAAAAATAGCACCTCAGGAATAGATATTATTTCGGGGAACACCGTACCTTTAAAAAGTAAATTAAAAGTAAAAGGCAAATCCTCATTGATTATTGAAATGAAAGGCTAAGTTCTAAAACAATCAAAAATTAGTATGTATTTAGTATCCTATTTTTACTAAAACTCTTTAGCAAGATAAATAAAACTTTGCAGGAAAAATGTTTATTATGAGTATTGTGTGGCGAATAGAATATGGCCGATTAAACAAAGTAAAAACAGCTTCCTTTTTCAAGGAGAAAGCGCTGTAAACAGTATAAACGGAAAGGGTTCTTTTCCTTTCCTAAAAAAGAAGCAAATGTTAAAAATGAAATTGAAACAATTTGTCATATTATTTTTTACTATCCTACTTTTCTTTTCGTGTAAAGAAAAAAAGGAAAAAACACCTTTGAAAACCTCAATCATCAAAGGTATGGCAACTCCGGTTTTTTTAGAATTTGGAGGAGGTGATGTATGGTTAACCGATTATTTTGTAGACACTTCGCTGATAGATTCTATAGGAAAAAGCAATCAGTATGATGCCGTTTTAATTGAAGATAATACCAAGGTAAGCATTAAGGTTCGAGAAACAACACCAACCGTTTTAAATTTGAGGGTTTGGACAGGTGGAATTGCAAATGACATTCCGCTGTTTAAAAGTAACAAAACCGAAGTTGCTTTTACTATTCCTGATGCTTCCAAGAAATTTAAAGACGTAAAAATAAAAGGCGAATTTAGTAATTGGCAACAAAAACCATTAACATTTTCTGATGGAAAATGGACATACACTACCAAAGTAAACCCCGGAAACCATCAATATGTATTGGTTATTGACGGCAAAGAGCAGCCCGACCCAACCAATAAAAGTACCATTGACAACGGAATGGGAGGGACAAATTCCGTTTTAAAAATAGAAACCAATGCCGACAAAATTCCGCAACTCATCACCACAAAATTAAAAGGCAATAATTTTACGGTAACTTCAAAAAATAATTTCAATGATATCTATGTATACATCGGAAATCATCTATATCTGCACGATTATAATCCGAAAGGAAGTACACGCTTACCCTTAGAAATTCCCATCGTAAAAAATATAGAACGGTCTAATATCCGTATCTACGCCTCTAATACATTCGGAAAAAGTAACGACCTGTTAATACCTCTAGAAAACGGAAAAATTATCACAGATGCCTCCCAATTAAAACGAACTGATTTTCATGCGCAGGTATTGTATTTTCTCATGGTCGACCGTTTTGTAGACGGTGATAAAAGCAATACCCGAAAAGTACAGAATGATAGTGTTTTACCAAAAGTAAATTACTATGGCGGCGATTTACAAGGTGTATTAGACAAAATAAAAGAAGGTTATTTTACCCAATTAGGCATCAATACCATTTGGCTGTCGCCCATTACCAAAAACCCCGAAGGTGCCTATGGACTGTGGCCAAAACCTTTGACAAAATTCTCGGCATACCACGGCTATTGGCCCATTAGCAACACAAAAATTGACAATCGCTTTGGTGATGAAACCGTTTTTAAAGAACTCATTGCCGAAGCCCATAAACGCAATATCAATGTGCTGTTAGACTATGTGGCCAACCATGTTCATAAAGAACACCCGCTGTATAAAGAACATCCCGATTGGGCAACACCATTATACCTGCCAGACGGAACGATGAATACTGAAAAATGGGACGAGCATCGATTGACCACTTGGTTTGATACTTTTTTACCTACCCTCGATTTTAGCAAACCCGAAGTAGTAGAAAAAATGACCGATTCAGCCGCCTATTGGGCAACCCATTATCAATTAGACGGATTTCGGCACGATGCCACAAAGCACATTCAACTGGCATTTTGGCGTACCTTGACAAAAAAAATAAAACAAAGAACCGACAGACCTGTTTTTCAAATAGGCGAAACGTACGGAAGCCCGGAGTTAATACGCAGTTATATCAATACCGGAATGTTAAACGCTCAATTTGACTTTAACCTCTACGACACGGCTGTACAGGCATTTGCCAATCGAGAAACATCCTTTGAATACGTAGCCAATGCCCTGCAAAAAGCAATGGATTATTACGGAAGCCACCATTTAATGGGAAATATTTCAGGCAATCAAGACCGGGCACGTTTTATAAGTTATGCCTCCGGCGATGTACGGTTTGACGAAGATGCCAAAAAAGCCGGGTGGACACGTACCATCGGTATGAGTGACACCACCGCATACAAAAAATTGGCAATGCTTCAAGCTTTTAATTTGTCAATTCCCGGAATTCCCTGTATTTATTACGGCGATGAATATGGAAGCATCGGCGCCAATGACCCTGACAATCGTAAAATGATGAAGTTCAAGTTAAACAACAATGAAAAACAACTAAAACAACAAGTTGAAACTTTAGTCAAAACCCGCCGTAATTCGATGGCGTTACAGTACGGTTCAACTGAGATTTTAGTAGCAAATAAAGATTTATTGTATATCGTAAGAAAGTATTTTGATGATGCAGTTCACATTATTTTTAATAAATCGAACACAACAAAAAAATTACCGCCAATAGCTTCAGGGCATTCGCTAATTAGAGATTATAAGTTCAAAGAAGTTATTGAAATTCCGCCTTATGGTTATGATATTTTTGTCCTTGAATACTAATTACCTTCCCGCTTCCGCAGGAATCCGGCAATAAATGAAATAATAGCAATTATAAACAAATGTGGAGGAATCGGTTTCATGAGATTGAAACGCTTTCCGGTTTTATCGAGATTCTTCACAATAGTATTAAAACAATAACAATGAAAAAATTAACAGTAACCATCCTCTTAATACTCCTTTTAATTTCGTGTAAAACAGAAAAAAAAGGCCATCAAAAATCAACAGAAACGAAATCAGGACAAATAACCCCAATTTCTGATACCGTATTAGAATCTGCCGTCATCTACGAAGCCAACATACGCCAATACTCCCCCGAAGGTACTTTTGGCGCTTTTACCAAAGACATTCCGAAATTAAAAGCATTAGGCGTTAAAATTATTTGGGTGATGCCTATTTTTCCGATTTCAGAAACCCGAAGAAAAGCCAAAGGAGACCTGTTTGTGAGTGACATAAAAGATAAAAGCGAACGCAAAAAGTACTTGGGAAGTTACTATGCCGTTTCAGATTTTAGGAAGATAAATCCCGAATTCGGCACCCTAGAAGATTTTAGGCAATTGCTAAAAACGGCACACGATAATGAGATGTACGTAATTTTAGATTGGGTACCCAACCATACAGGGTGGGATCATCATTGGATAAAAGAACATCCCGAATTTTATACCAAAAACGCTAAAGGCGAAATTACAGACCCTCTCAATAACGATGGTACTTCTAGGGGCTGGACAGATGTTGCCGATTTAAACTACAATAACCCACAGTTGCACAAAGCCATGATTGCCGATATGCTGTATTGGATTACCCAAGAAAATATCGATGGTTTTCGTTGCGATGTAGCCGGGTCGGTACCGGTTTCATTTTGGCAAGAAGCCATTTCGCAATTAAGGGCAACAAAAGATATCTTTATGTTGGCAGAAGCCTGGGAACCCGAGTTGATGCACGATCATTTGTTCGATATGGTATACGCGTGGGAAGGACATCATATTATGAACGACATCGCAAAAGGGCACAAAACAGCTAACGATTGGGATGCCTATATGACAAAAATAGACACCCTATACGAAAAAGATGACATCCTAATGAATTTTATTACCAATCACGATGAAAATTCATGGAATGGCACCGTTGGCGAAAGAATGGGAGATGCCGCCGAAACCATGCTGGCATTGAGTTATGTAACTCCCGGAATGCCATTGATTTATTCGGGGCAAGAATACGGATTAAATCGCCGATTGAAATTTTTTGAAAAAGACAGTATCCCGAAAACCAAAGGAAAAATGTGGGCTTTATTGGAAAAATTAGGACAATTAAAAAATGTAAACCCTGCTTTAAATG
>Ga0256841_1001290_pt1 | contig 22239 bp, 19 predicted proteins | sample 356308metaG_FD_185971 | JGI IMG/M metagenome (GOLD analysis project Ga0256841, IMG submission 185971) | Hydrothermal vent microbial communities from Mid Atlantic Ridge, Atlantic Ocean - 356-308 | ecosystem: Environmental > Aquatic > Marine > Hydrothermal vents | place: Atlantic Ocean: Mid... | reverse complement strand
TGATATAGAGGCTTCGGCCAGTTACGGGAAAATGGCTGAGGTCTCACCGGGCAAAGATTCCACCACCGGTCATTGGGAACTGGCCGGTTTATTGTTGGATCGTCCTTTCCCCACCTATCCGAAAGGTTTTCCCAGGGAGGTGATCGATGAATTCACCAGGCGCACAGGTCTGGAAGTCCTTGGCAATAAACCGGCTTCGGGCACGGAAATTATTAAAGAGTTGGGTGAAGAGCATGTAAGGACGGGAAAACCAATTGTATACACCTCAGCCGATTCTGTCTTTCAGATTGCGGCCCATGAAGATGTAATCCCTTTGGATAAATTATATGAGATTTGTCAAATCGCCCGAAATATGTTACAGGGGGAACATGCCGTAGCCCGGGTGATCGCCAGACCGTTTATCGGTAAAAATGCCGGTGATTTCAAACGAACCAAATACCGTAAAGATTTCTCCCTTGCACCTTTTGGTAAAACTTTGCATCTAAATCTTAAAGATAAGGGATGGCCCACGGTCGGCATCGGTAAGATCAATGATTTGTATGCCTTAAGCGGCATTCAGAAAAGCAGATACACCAAAACCAATCCGGAAGGCATGCGGGCTATCCTGGAAGAAATGGATGAAACCGGATCGGGATTGATTATGGCCAATCTGGTGGATTTCGATATGCTGTACGGCCATCGCAATGATTGTCAGGGTTTCTACAACGCTCTTCGGGAATTTGACCGCTGGCTGCCCGGGCTGTTGCGGAAGTTGAAAGATGAAGATATCCTGATGATTACGGCGGACCATGGTAATGACCCGACCACTCCCAGTACGGATCATTCCAGGGAATATGTGCCGATCCTGATTACGGGGCCGCATATTCGGCCAAATCGGAACATTGGGGTCCGTACTTCGTTTGCTGATATGCAGGCAACGTTGGCGGATTATTTTGAGATACCAACGACCGGAAAAGGTGAAAGTTTTCTTAATTTGATTCTGGGACAATAATATGCTACTCGGGAAAGTAGTCGGGCAGGTTTGGGCTACCCGTAAAGACGAAAAATTGACGGGTATGAAATTACTTGTGGTTCGTCATATAAATCTGGATTATTCCTTTAGAAACAGTTATGTGGTAGCAGTGGATAGTGTGGGAGCCGGCTCCGGAGAATATGTACTCGTTACTACGGGCAGTTCGGCCCGGCAATCGGCGTTGACGGAAGGCAAGCCTGTGGATGCCGTGATCTCGGCTATCATCGATACATTGGATGTGGAGAAACAATGAATTTAGCGCGAGTGATCGGCACAATTTGGGCCACCCGGAAAGACGTGAACCTGGAAGGGTTGAAAATGCAACTCATTCAACCCATGAATCCTCAGGCTGAGGACAGCGGGAATCCATTGGTTGCGGTGGATACGGTGGGAGCCGGTGTGGGAGAAATTGTTTATTATGTAACGGCCTATGAAGCGGTTATTCCCCTCGAGGTTCAACCGGCATTGGCCGATGCATCGATTGTCGGTATTGTGGATAAAATTGAACTGAATTAAGTTCGAATCGTTCTTTGTATGAGTACAATGAACAGGTTGTTTTTTAATATGTCTCTTCTGGAAAAACTTAAAAAGGGCTTTCGAACAGGTTGGCAAAGCGCCAGTGACAAGACCAGTGAATATACCCGGATGGGTCGTATTAAAATCGATATGCTGGGAATTAAAAAGGAGATTGAAGAAAAATTCATCGAATTGGGCGGTAGAGTATATCATAATGCGACCCAAACACAGCAATTCAATATCAAAAAAGATAAAATGCTGATGCAAATCATCGAACAGTTAAAAGAATTGGAAAATGAATTAAGCGCTTATGAAGGGAATCTGAAAGAGGTTAAGAAAGAGGAAGAGCAGGACAAAGATTAAATAGAAGAAATATTGGATACCGTTTTACCGTTCATTGTTTAGAGAATAGAAAATGCATAGCTGTGTATTAAAAAAGCGGAGGATATTAAAAATCAGAAGGAAAGTGGTCAATTATTGACCATTTATAAAAAAAATTGGACAACTAAAAATTTTGATCTTTAAAAACGAATGGAGTGAGATTAGTGAGCGATTTTTTCATAAGCAAAAATCAGTCGCTTGAAAATTATTTAAGGGAAATCGGCGAAGTAAGATTACTTACCCCCGAAGAAGAAATTGATTTAGCCCAGAGAATCAAACAAAATGATCAACGTGCTCTCAAACGGTTGGTAAGCGCAAATCTGCGTTTTGTGGTCAGCGTGGCCAAATCTTATCAAAACTACGGTTTGTCTTTGGAAGACCTGATCAATGAAGGCAATCTCGGGTTAATGAAAGCCGCCTACCGTTTTGATGAAACCCGCGGGTTTAAATTTATTTCGTATGCGGTCTGGTGGATTAAACAATCGATCCTGCAGGCTATTGCCGAGCAATCCCGACTGGTGCGTCTGCCGTTAAATCGTGTAGGAACACTAACTAAGATCGGTAAAGTCTATAGCATGTTAGAGCAGGAATATGAACGGGAACCCACCCCGGAAGAGATTGCGAATGTGCTGGAAGTCGATAGCGGCGATATTACGGATACCATTAAAATGGCAACGCGATCCGTTTCCATGGACTCGCCTTTACAGAAAAACAGTGATAGCCGCCTGATCGATATTATACAGAATCAGCAGGATCCCGAGCCCGATGCGGAAGTGATGGGGGAGTCGTTAAAAGAAGAAGTGAATCATATTCTTTCCACTTTAACAGCCCGTGAAGCACGTATTTTAAAGCTCTATTTCGGGCTTGACGGAGAGAAACCGCATACGCTCGAAGAGATTGGTGTAAAGTTCAAATTGACCAGGGAACGGGTCAGACAGATTAAGGAAAAAGCGTTACGTAGATTGCGTCACAGCTCCCGAAGTAAGGTTTTGCGCTATTATCTGGGCTAACAGGTTGACTTAAATGCATTTATTTTAAAAACTCTGCTTGATCGCAGAGTTTTTTTTTTATATATTTTGCTATAGATCACAATTGGGCAACCGATTATAGGAAGTAGGGATAGAAGGATTTAATCTTTTGGGTTAGGAGCTGTCTTCAATGAACGATGATTCTCGCTTAATTTTCATTTCTAAAGATCAAAAAAATATCCGGGAATTTCATATTTCCCGGGTGAAACTATTTTCCTTTATATCTATTTTTCTGATTGTTTTTACAGTTTCCGGAAAACTCGGTATGGACTACCTGGTCGATTTTAGCCATAATTCCAAAATAAAACGTCTGGAACGAACCAACCTGGTTTTGCAGAATCGGCTAAATGAGATGAAGAGCACCATTACCGGTTTGAATAAAACGATCAGTAAGATCACTAAAAACGATGACCACCTCAGAACCGTTTTAGGACTCAAAACCATCAGTTCAGATATTCGTGAAGTGGGTATCGGTGGCGCGAAATATGATTTTAAAGAGGTGGATGAAGTTTCCGGTTTCGATGGCAAAATAAAACTGAGCGATCAGTTGGTGGAACTATCCAAACTACAACGTGAGGTTAAACTGGAATTGAAAAGTTATTCCGAGTTGTTAACCACGTTTAAAAAGAAACAGGATTCCATTGCCTATCTTCCCGCCTTGCGACCTTTATTGAGCGGCTATATATCAAGTGGTTTCGGTCGTCGCCTGCATCCCATTCTTAAGGTTTACAAACATCACGATGGAATTGATATCTCGGCTCATCCCGGCGCTCCTATTTTAGCCACAGCTAATGGTGTCGTTGCGTTTTGCGGCATAAACGGCGGCTACGGGAAAATGGTGATTGTAGATCATAAATATGGTTTCCAAACCCGTTACGGACATATGCGCAAAATATTAGTACGTAAAGGTCAAAAGGTAAAACGGGGTGATAAAATCGGGGAAGTGGGCGATACGGGGCTCTCCACCGGACCACATTTGCATTATGAAGTTCGTTTCCATGGCAAACCTGTCAATCCGCGTTCATACTGGTTTGATGATATAGAACTTAATAAGGAAGTGGTCGATAAGGAATTGAGATCCAGATGATCGGTCCTATTTTTAATAAACCGCCTTTTTCAGGCGGTTTTTTTATTTGGGATATGCAGTGAAAAAAATTTTCGTTCTTGTCTTTTTTCTCGGTCGGTTTATAACTCCTTCGGCCGGAAATGCTCAGGAAGCGGATTCGCTAGTCTCCATCTGCTTTACGGGCGATGTAACTTTTGCCAACCATTTTGAACACTATGTAGGCAAACGCTATACCTATCCGTTCGCCCGGCTCTCTATTTTAAGAGAAGCGGATTTAGCTATGGTTAATCTGGAAAACCCCTTGACCCGGGCCAGGCATGGACGTGCCAAGCAATATGTATTTCGCGCCAGGCCGGATTATTGGCGCGTGCTTAAATACGGTGGGATCGATATTGTAAATCTGGCCAATAATCACATCTATGATTACGGAGCGCAAGGTTTGTTGGAGACGATCGCCATTCTGGATTCGGTGGGCATCCAGCATGTCGGTGCCGGTAAAAATATGAAGGAAGCCCGGCGGCCTGTGATTATTCAAAAAAAAGGAATACGTATCGCTTTTTTAGCCTATTACGGACTTCGACCCCATAGCGGTTGTCATCCGGCTCAAAAGGACAGTGCGGGTACGGCTCTGCGTTATCTGAATTTCATCCGCCAAGACATCGGGAAGATCCGCAACAAGGTTGATTATATTCTTGTTACTTTTCACTGGGGCCTGGAAAAAGAGCACTATCCCCAGAAGGAACAGATTTATGTGGCGCATAAAACGATCGATTACGGAGCCGATGCCATCATCGGGCACCATCCTCATGTTTTACAGGGTATCGAGAAATACAAAAATCGCATTATTGCCTATTCTCTGGGGAATTTTATTTTCGGCGGGAATTCACGTACCTATGAAGAGAGCATCATCCTCCGACTGTTCCTAAGAGGTTCACACAAACCGGCCATTAAGGCGGAATGTATTCCGATTAAAATTAAATATTGGCAGCCTTCTCTGTTAAATGCTGCCGGGAGCAAAGCGCTTGGTGATAGTCTTCGGAAATATTCATCCGTCTTTAAACAAAGTATATTTTAGCGAGTATCGTTCCGCCATGGCCTTTCATCTGCTGATCGGATACCCGTAGCCGTTGTCGAGGACGGGCAGCTAAGCCGGGCATGACTTTCAGGGTCTGTTTTGCCCACGGTTTTTGTCCGGACTGATGGATGAGAATCTCCGTGATCGTCTGTTTACATATTGTGATTCCTACCCCTGCGTATAAATTGGCCCGGTGATTGTCATAATCCTCCCATTTTGCTTGACATAAAATGCCCTCGAACCTATATTCTCGTCTTGTCCAAATTGCAAGATTGCTGGAAATGAAAACTATTATGGAGGCTGGATATGTCAAAAAAATATGTATATAAGTTCGGAGCCGGTCATGCCGACGGAAGCTCTGATATGAAATTATTGCTGGGCGGAAAGGGAGCCAATCTGGCGGAAATGTCAAATCTGGGTATTCCCGTACCTCCGGGATTCACCATCTCGACCGAAGTCTGTACGGATTTTTTTGCCAATAATGGTCAATACAGAAACGAGGTAAAGGATCAGGTGAATGAAGGAATGGCGCATATCGAGGCCATTATGAAGAAAAAGTTCGGGGATGCGACAAACCCGCTGCTGGTCTCTGTGCGTTCCGGAGCTCCGGCTTCCATGCCCGGAATGATGGATACGGTTCTGAATCTGGGATTAAATGACCAGACGGTTCTCGGTATAATTGAGCAATCCGGAAACGAACGGTTTGGCTGGGATTCCTATCGCCGTTTTGTACAGATGTACGGCGATGTGGTTTTGGGCATGAAGCCGGAAAGCAAGGAAGAAGAGGACCCCTTTGAAATTATTATCGACCGTGTTAAAAAGGAACGCGGTGTCAAATTGGATACGGAACTGACTGCCGATGAACTTAAGACACTGGTAGAGTTATTCAAAAAGGAAATTAAACGCCGCACAGGAAAAGATTTCCCGACGGACCCATGGGAACAGCTTTGGGGAGCCATTAGCGCCGTCTTCGGCTCGTGGAATAACCCCCGGGCCATTACCTATCGTAATTTGAACAAGATTCCACCGGATTGGGGTACAGCCGTTAATGTCCAATCTATGGTCTTTGGCAACATGGGGGATGATTGTGCCACAGGCGTTGCCTTTACGCGTGATCCTGCCACGGGTAAAAAAGTGTTTTACGGTGAATACCTCGTTAATGCTCAGGGGGAAGATGTGGTGGCCGGTATTCGTACTCCTCAACCTATCAATAAAAATACCAAACAGGATAGTTCTCAGGTCTCTTTGGAAGAATTGATGCCGCAGGCTTATGCCCAATTGGAAGATATTTATAAAAAGTTGGAAGCTCATTACAAGGATATGCAGGATATCGAGTTTACTATTCAGGAAGGTCGTCTGTGGATGCTTCAAACCAGGACCGGAAAAAGGACTGCTGCCGCGGCCGTACGAATAGCGGTTGAAATGGTAGGGGAAGGACTGATCGACCAGGAGACGGCTATTATGCGTGTGGAACCTGAGCAACTCGATCAATTACTGCACCCTATGTTCGATCCCGAAGCCAAAAAAGATGTGGTAGCGAGGGGCTTGCCTGCTTCTCCCGGAGCGGCTTCCGGACGCATCGTCTTCCATGCCGATGATGCCGAAGAATGGGCCGCAAAGGGTGAGAAGGTCATTTTAGTGCGCATCGAAACTTCACCGGAAGATATCGGTGGAATGGCTGTGGCCCAGGGTATTTTGACCCAGCGTGGCGGTATGACCTCCCATGCTGCCGTAGTCGCCCGGGGGATGGGTATTTGTTGTGTAGCGGGTTGCGGAGAGCTTGAAATCAATTATAAGTCAAAGACGATGAAGTCACCGAAAGCTACTTTTAAAGAGGGCGACTGGATCTCTTTGGACGGGTCCAAAGGGGATGTGATCTCCGGAAAAGTACCGACCATCGATCCGGAATTATCCGGTAACTTTGGTAAATTGATGGCATGGGCCGATGAAGTCCGCAAACTGAATGTACGTACCAATGCCGATACACCGCATGATGCGGAAGTGGCCCGCAAATTCGGCGCCGAAGGGATCGGACTCTGCCGTACGGAACATATGTTCTTTGAAGGGGACCGTATTAAAGCCGTACGCGAAATGATTCTATCCGATAATGAAGAGGGAAGACGCAAGGCTCTGGAAAAATTATTACCCTATCAGCGGGACGATTTTTATGGCATCTTCAAAGCCATGCGCGACCTGCCGGTTACGGTTAGAACCTTGGATCCGCCGTTGCATGAATTTCTACCCCACGATGATGAAAACCAGCAGGAGATGGCCACGGAAATGGGCATTACTCTTGAAGATGTAAAGGCTAAAGTGGAGGCCCTGCACGAATTTAATCCCATGTTAGGACATCGGGGCTGTCGTCTCGGTATAACCTATCCGGAAATTACGGAGATGCAGGCCCGAGCCATCATGGAAGCAGCCTGTGCATTGAGTAAGGAGGGGGTTAAGGTTTTTCCGGAAATTATGATTCCCCTCGTGGGCAGCAAAGCTGAATTGGCTAACCAAAAACAGGTTGTGGTAAAGACAGCGGAGAAGGTTCAGGAAGAGATGGGTATTCAAGTCGACTATATGGTAGGAACCATGATCGAGATCCCCAGAGCCGCTCTCACCGCAAATGAAATTGCCGAAGAAGCCGAATTTTTCTCTTTCGGAACCAATGATCTGACCCAAATGACGTTCGGCTTTAGTCGCGATGATGCCGGTAAGTTCCTGAAAGATTACGAACAAAAGGGAATTTTAAAAGAAGATCCCTTTCAGACCTTGGATCAGAACGGAGTGGGGCAGTTGGTTGAAATGGGTATACAAAAGGGACGCAGTACCCGTCCTAAACTTAAGGTGGGAATTTGCGGCGAACATGGCGGTGATCCGAAATCGGTTGGATTCTGCCACCGGGTAGGAATGAACTATGTGAGCTGTTCTCCTTTCCGTGTTCCCATTGCCCGTTTGGCAGCAGCCCAGGAGGTTCTTCGCGAGAAGAATAAATAATCCGTTTCCATAAAACGGCGAAGAACAAAAAAGCCATCCCGTATTACGGGATGGCTTTTATTTCGGCGAGGAAGCTTCCGAGAATGTAGGTTTGATTTAGCAAGGTTTTAAATGAGCTCGGAAATTTCCTCTTTTTTTTATTTAAAAATAATCATATCTTTTTACGGATGTGTGATAGGTCTCACCAGACAGAGGAATACTGAAAAAAAAGTGAAGAAAATTTTGTTGATTCACACCGGCGGTACCTTTGGTATGGCTCCGTTGGAACCGGATGATATACTGGCTCCCGGGAATTTTCAGGAAGAAATTTTGAATCATGTGCCCGAACTGAGTGATTTGGCTCGCATCCGGGTGGAAATTCCCTTTAATTTAGATAGTGCGAATCTCGGACAGACAGAGTGGGACCGTTTAGCTCAGATTATTTACGACAAAATGGATCTGTATGATGGTTTTGTTGTGATCCATGGTACGGATACCATGGCCTATACGGCCTCGGCTCTTTCTTTTTCTCTGTTAAATCTGCGTAAACCGGTGGTACTTACCGGAGCACAAAGGCCTCTTTCCAAACTGAGGAATGACGCCCGTACTAATTTAATCGATGCCGTGGAACTGTCTACGATGGCTATTCCCGAAGTAATGATTGTATTCGGACAACGGATTATTCGCGGTAATCGGGCTAAAAAAGTGAATATATACAGCTATAACGCTTTTGAATCTCCTAATTTTCCCTATCTGGGAACGATTGGGGTGAATATCGATATTGATCATGAATTATTGTTGCAGGCACACGGTTCGCCTGTTTTATTGGGTGGCTTTATCTCTAAAGTAGCGGTGATTAGCATCCACCCCTCTTTAACGCCGCAGTATTTTGAACCGTTGATCGAAAGCGATATACAGGTATTGATCCTGCAAGGTTTCGGAGCCGGGAACTTACCCGGAATGGAAAACGATTGGGTCTCTTTTGTGGAACAGCTTGTCGCTGCCGGAAAGAATGTTTTTATTGCCAGCCATTCGTTTTACGGAGGTGTGAAACCCGACCTCTATGAAAGCGGCCATAAAGCATTAAGAGCAGGTGCTCAAAGTATCGGGAAAATGACCATCGAAGCGGCGTATGTAAAATTGCAGAAAATATTGACCTTAACCAGTGAGAAGCAAAGCATTTATGAACGATTCAATCAGAACTGGGCAGGCGAGATATAGTGTTCGGCCGATTTTTTAAAAGGGAGTATGCCCGGGTTGTTTACTCCAGCGAATATATTTACGGACTGCCTTCCATGGGGCGGCATCAGTCGTTTGACATCATGCGTTTTAAGAAAATCCGGGACAAACTGGTTAAAGAGCGCCTTTTAACCAGACGCAATATTTTAAGGCCCGATCCCTGTTCTTACGATGATTTACGGTTAGTACACACAGAAGATTATATAAAAAGAATAAAAGATCCTCAATATGCCAGTAAGATTCTAAAACTGGATGTGTTTAATCTGCTCTATAACTCCATTTTGGAATACTTCCGGGTAGTGACCGGAGGGACATTGCTTGCTACGGCCTACGCCCTGAAATGGAATGTACCCGTATTTAATCTGGGGGGAGGCTATCATCATGCGCACCCCGATCGGGCGGAGGGTTTTTGTTTGGTTAATGATGTGGCGATCGCCATTCAGAAGTTTCGCCATTTACAGCGGGGTAAAAAATTTATGATTATTGATCTCGACTACCACCAGGGTAACGGCAATTTGTTATTTTTTAAAGACGACCCTGATATCTACACTTTTTCCATACATGCCGATACCTGGGTTGAGATTGATCGGCAACAGAATAAGGATATATTGATGTCGTCGGGCTGCACGGATGAGCAATATCTGGCTACCCTGGAAAAGGAATTGGGCGAGTCATGCCTGAGCTTTCGGCCGGATGTTGTCTTCTATATCGCCGGTTCCGATGTATATGAGAAAGATACGCTCGGCGATATGAAACTAAGCCGCGAAGGGGTGCTCCGCCGAAATCAGTATGTGTTTCACCGGGTTCGCGAAAGAAAAATTCCCCTGGTTATCCTTGCCGGTGGAGGCTATGGCCAGGATAGTTGGGAAGTATACTATGATTTTATTGCCTGGGGACTACGTCATAAATCTTAATTGAGATTGGGGAGCTGGTTGCAGTTGATCATCAAGAAAAGATATTGGAATATCGCCAAACGTCTCAGCACGGTTCAATTACAGAAAGAGAGTTCGGATCAACCCGATTTTTCCGAGAGCGATCTGTTTAATATTAACATTGGTCAGCGTGGAAACAGCTTTTTTCTTGGATACTATTCTTACGAGGGGTTAAAACTCGTTTTTGAAAAGTATGGCATCATGCGGGAATTGGCGGAAAAAGGGTTTACAAATGTTATTCTGAAGGTGGATACCAGTGATCCCTATATCCATAAATTAACACTTTACGATCGCTTTAAGAAACCGGACAAGGTTCTGGTAGAAGTTGTCTTACGCAGACAAATGATTGAGATCCAAATGCCCTTTAAGACCCCGCTGAACGGGCGAAAATATGAGGTTTTATCGATCGAGTGGATGGAAATGCAAAATCCGAACGGTTCGTTTACAAAAGAGAGACCCCGGCTACCCGGTCAGCATTTTCCGGGATTGGGTATGGCCTCCAAGGCCATTGAACTGTTGATGGTCACGGCCTGGCGTTTGAATCTGGCCGGACTGCTCAATACGCCCCAAAACTATCATAATGCCTATCTATATTCCCGTATTTTCTTTTATATCAATCCCGAAGACCAGGCCCGCCTGAAGGCTATGAAACGCGATCTGGGACATTGGGAACTGGCCAGAGTGGCCTGGGCCATCGAGCGGGGAGAGGTGCATGATGCGATCAGTGGTCAGATTTTACAGTGGCCGGCATCCAAGCAGATCGTTCCCCTGAATACCGAGTTAAAAGCATTGTTTAATTCAAGAATTTACAGAAAATTTGTGCGTGAACGGGCAAAAAGTTTTAAATTTGAATTCATTGAAAAATAGGAATTATTCCAGGAGGTTAGATGAAGCTAAAAGCGATTCAACTACGAAAAGGAAATATCATTATTTTTAAGAATGATCTTTATGTTTTAACCGATGTTATGCATATCACACCGGGGAAGGGACAGGCGGTGATTCAAACCAAACTGAAAAGTATTAAAAGCGGTACCAATGCCGAAAAACGTTTCCGACCCGATGAAACCGTGGAAAAAGCGGATTTGATGACCCGTAAAATGGAATTCATTTATCAGGATGGAGAAGACTATTATTTTATGGATATGGAAACCTACGAGCAAATTCCCCTTCGGGCAGATTTTTTAGGAGACGCTCCCCTGTATATGTTGCCCAATACGGCAGTGGATGTCGATTTCTACGAAAATCAACCGATTGGAGTCGAATTACCCACAACGGTTGAACTGAAAATTATTGAAACAGAGCCCAATTTAAAAACAGCTACGGTCACTTCTTCCTATAAACCGGCTGTTTTGGAAACAGGTCTAAAAATTCAGATTCCCCAATTTATTGAGGAAGGTGAAGTGGTTCGGGTAGATACCAGGGATGGGAAATATCTCGAACGGGCAAAATAAATTTGCCGATTTAAAACGATTTGGCTTTTTTTGAAAAAATAGTTAAGATGATCAGTCGAACAAATAAAAACAACAGGGTCGATACGGAGATTCACAATAAAACAATCGGTATCCCGATATATTTCCCACTCAATGTAAAGCGGGGAGCACGATAAAATGTATTTACGTAACTGGAAAAAATTCCCGACCCGCATGCGCATCACAATAATAATCTTTTTTTTATTTATTGCCTTCCTGGGATTGTTGTTTTTGTATGCTCCGAAAATGATGGGTATTTATCATCTTCAGCAATATAGCCAACGCCGGGAAAAACAATTAGCGCTCTATTCCCGAATCGTATCCATACAAAAGGGAAGCGATCGGGATTATATAGATCGCTTTGCCAAACTGCTTCTTGCCGATCCGGACGTTTTGGCATTCCGGCTTATTTGTAAAAAGGATACGATTCTAACGGAACCGCTGCTGAAAGATTTCGAATTCGATCAGCGTACCTCCGCTTCCCAACTTGTTGAAGCGAATGGTCAGCCGGCTCTTTTTTATGATACGATTATTACCCTTCCTTCTCTTTCCGACCGGGTTCGGGTTCAGGGAGTGTACAATTTACCCTTGTTGCGCTCAAGTCGATGGTTTTTTTATCAGCAATTGGCCGTCCTTTTTCTTATCGCCCTGACCTTTTATTTTTTGTTCCTGTACTTATTTAACCGATACATCTATCTGCCCCTAATGCGCACTAAAAATATGGTGCGTATGATGGCGGGCGGAAATGCCCACGTTGTCGGTGAAGAGATAGGCGATGTCGAGTTTAAATTAATTTTTCTCTATTTGAAACGTATTTCGAGGCGGTTCTTAAGGCTCAATCATTCCAATCAAAATTTAAAAAATACGGTTGCCAACTTAGATCGTCAATTAGAGGAAAAAATACGTTCTGCCGCCATGGATTCCGATTACTTCTTCGGTTTGTTTAAAATTATGTCCGATGCAAAGAAGAGTAAAGAGGGTCTAACCCTCTTTGTAGCTCAGGCCTTAGTCGAGGAAGGCATCTATGATGTGGTTATATCGTTTCAGTTGACAAATGAGCAACTTTTATTTGAACGCCTGTTTATGCGCGGACCGGCTATGCTCGAACAACATCTTAATGAACGGATGCAGGGTTTTGTGATCCCGGAAAATTCAGAAGAATATCAGACCTATTTGGGACAAAGCGGAAGCATATTAAAAGAACCCTCTTTTCTCGATCAATTCAGCGGATATCAGCTTACTATTCAATTTGCCTGTCTGGCACCCACCAATAGCCAATTAATCATAGTCGGCAATCTGAATGGACGAACAAGCCTTTCTTTGACTAAATTGAATGCATTGCAATTGGTATATCGGCACCTAGAACATCAAGATATGGCCCCGTCTTCGGAATATGGGGTCTTACCCGAGAGCGGGACTCATACCGATGCCCTTTTGATTAATAAAATTTTACAGGCGCTATTGCAGTATACCAAAGAGCAGAGTCGCTGGTTGCGCCATGATTTTAATGCTCCTCTACGAAATATTGCCGGATTGATCGATTCGATTTTACGTAAACACAGCCGGAATCTGACGGAGGATGTGCTGGCACGGCTGGAACGTATTCAAAAGAATGCAGAGACCGGACTGGACATGACCGGCCGATTAACAAAAGAGATCCGGAAAACCATATTTGAACGGCCGGAAAGCAAGATTTCACTTAAAAAATATTTTACGGAATACTGGCTGGACCTTTTACCGGAACCGGAAACGGAATATGTGCAAGTCCGGCTCCCCGACATGATGCCGGATATTCTGGTACAGGAAGACGTCTTTGATCTCTGTATGAAAAACTTGTTGCGCTATATCCTTTTGCTTGGCGAAGAACGAACCGATCTCAATATTGAAATTATTTCTTTCATCAAAGACGGTAGTGTGTATTTAACGTTTATATTGTCAGCGAGTGTAAATCAACGCTTGGTGGAAGATCAGTCTATTTATGAACTACTGGTGTGTAAAAATCTGATCGGTGTCCTGGACGGTCAAATTTCCCTGGAATCGGAATTCCAGAAGGGGATAAAAATACATATTAATTTTAAGAACGGATAGATGAAAATGTCAGTATATCGTGTTTTAATTATTGAAGACGATGAGGATTATGCCTTTTTGGAGGAGGACATCCTTTCCGACGAATTGGAGTCGGAAATAAAGACCATTGCTTCAGGAGAAGAACTTTCTACGGATCTTATTGAATTTGCGGATGTCTTTCTTTTGGATTACAATCTGCCGGACAGCACCGGTACGGATATAATCCCTGTTCTTCGTAAACATTCCGAGGCACCTATCATTATTGTGACCGGTGATGATCAGTTGCAAACCGCTGTTGAGACCCTTAAGGAAGGTGCGGTTGATTTTTTAGTGAAATCACCCAAAAGCATTACGGTTCTTCCCAAAATTGTTAAACGGACGGTTGATGAATACCGCACTTCCAGACAATTGCTTCGCGAACAAAAAGAGAAAGAACTTTTACATATAAAAATCGAGACTTTAAGACAAGTATTGACCACTTTGGCCCACTATATCAACAATGCTACCACTACTATTTTCGGTTATGCCCAGCTATGCAAACAGGATTCCGGGAACCTGAATCGGTACAATAAACTGGTGGAAGTGAGTCTCACCGGAACTCAAAAGATTACTTTAGTGTTAAAAGAGCTAGAAAATCTGATTAATTCCGAGGATTTGCAAACAACGGATTATGCCAATATCCCTAATGCCATGTTTGCTATAGAGGAACGTATTAAGAAAAAAATGGATGAATTGGAATAAAAAGAGTCTCTGGACCATCCATTCCCTTGATAGACAGCAAGAAAAATATTATATTAAATGTCTCGGATAAAATATTAATTTGTTCAGGAGGTTGAGCTGTGAAGAGATTTAGTCTGATTGCTATGGTTGGGATCTTTTTTCTATCTACTGCAATTTTCGCTCAGAAAGCCAGAAAGCCGGAAGCCGGTCAAGCTTATAATCAGGGTATTGATTTAGTTAAAAGACAAAAATATACTCAGGCTGCAGAAAAATTTAAAGCCGCTATTAAGGCGGACAATAATTTTCCGCAGGCTAATTACATGTTAGGCTATTGCCAAAAAAAATTAAATAATTATAACGACGCAGAAAAGGCATTTAAGGAAGCGATTAAGTTAGATTCGAAATTTGAGAAGGCCTATGTTGCTCTGGGTAATCTTTATGCCGAATCGGATCGGATTAATGAAGCGATCAATACGTACAAAGCCGTGCTAACCATTAATGATATGAATGCCAAAGCCAATTTCGGATTGGGCAAAGTATATTATGATCAGAAAAAATATAAGCTGGCTCTCAATTATTTGGAAAAAGCGGTGAAAGCCAAATCCAAATATGTACTGGCTCATAATGTCCTGGCTCTTACTTATAAACATCTGAAACGCTATAAGGATGCAGAAAAAGAATTCAACGAGGCTATCAAGTTTGAACGCCGTAATAATAAAAAAGGTGTTTATTATTATCGTCTCGGTGAAACCATGGTAAATGCCAGGAAATATAAAAAGGCCGAATCGGCTCTGAAGAATGCCGTCAAATTAAGTACCAATAGTACTATTAAAGCCGGAGCAAATTTTTATCTCGGAGAAGTCTATAAAAAAACGGGACGAAAGCAAGCAGCCATCAAATATTATGAGCGTGCTTCCAGAAACAACCGTTGGAAAAAGGCAGCGCAATATGAGATCGATATAATTAAACATCCGGACAAATACGCTTATTGATAAATCAATCATAAATAGGAAAGGAATGACAAATACCGTATGATTACTGTTAAAATTCGCGAGAATGAACCATTTGAAAAGGCGTTTAAACGCTTTACAAAAGCATGTGAAAAATCCGGTTTAATGGCGGATATCAAAAGACATCAGCATTATGAGAAACCCAGCGAGCAGCGTAAAAGACGTCTAAATCAGGCTCGTAGAAAAATGCGCAAACTAATGGCAGAGATGAACCGTTAAATCTCCGTTAAGGAAAATCAAGAATGACCCTGGAAGAACAAATTCAGGCAGATATGAGGTCTGCTTTAAAAGAAAAAAGGTCTCATGAACTGGCAACACTTCGTACTTTATTGGCACAAATAAAGGATGAACGCATCAAATTGCGTCCCAAAAGAGAACTGAGCGAAGAAGATGTTCTGCAGGTCATCATGAGTGCTGTGAAGAAACGCAGGGACTCCATTGATTTATACAAGAGAGGCAATCGTCCCGAGTTGGCACAAAAAGAGCAGGAAGAAATAGAAATGATTCAGAAATATTTACCTGCCCAGCTTTCGGAGGAAGAAGTTACCAAAATCGTCAATGAAGTCATTGCTCAGACAAACGCAGAGACGATTAAGGACCTGGGTAAAGTAATGGGTGCGGCTATGGGACGTCTCAAAGGGAAAACCGACGGAAAAGTGGTTCAGAATATTGTTCGTGCCAGACTTACCCAACTTTCTCAATGAATTCCTTTGATGTCGTTTTAATCATCATCATCGCTATCTTTACCATCCGGGGTTTATCCCGGGGGCTTATCACCGAGTTAATCATTCTTATATCTTTAATTGCCGGCACGTTGCTGGCATTTCATTATTTTGAAACAGGGGCCATAATTCTGCAAAGCTATTTTCCTTTATTGCCGGCTTCCGCTTCCCGCATAATGAGTTTTATTGTTATCTTTTTGATTGTCAACATTATTTTACGAATCGCCGGCAAAATTCTTAATCGCTTTGCCCGTCTGGTATATTTGCAAAATATCAACCGTCTGGCCGGCGGTGCTTTTGCCTTGCTTAAGATTTCATTGATTTTAAGTGTCCTCTTTTTTTTAATCAGCCTTGTTCCGTTTTCTTCCGTTGTGTTGCATGCGCTGAATGCTGATAAGAGTATCTTATATAAACCACTGCTGAACCTGGCCCCGAAGCTGGCTGCTTTGCTGGGAGTGATGCTTCCCACCAAATTGAGCGTTCCGACCCGTATCCTTCCCAGGGTATCCGTTCCCGATTCCACGGCAATAAAAATTTTACGTTCGTACCATTAAAGGCGGTTTACATGGATCCATTTCAAAAAGTAGCAGAAGCCCTGGAATTCGATAAAATGGTACAATACATTGCCGAAAAATGTGTTTCGGAAACCGGGAAGCAGCGGCTGCAAAACAGTTATCCTCTATTTGACAAAAATGATTTAAAGCGCCAGTTGGATTTAGTAGGTGAAATGCGGCAGGTATTCCTCGTGGAAGGCGGATTTCCGCTATGGGAATTTTATGATATTCGTATTTTGCTTAACCAAATCGAACCTTCTCAGAGCTATCTGGATGCCCATGAATTTTTAAAAGTACAGAATTTTCTGGAAATTATTGAAGAAGTGCGAAAATTCGCTAAAAAATTCAATGAAAAATATCCTCTGCTGAACAGTATGATTTTAAAGCTGAATTCTCTAACCCGCCTTCTGAATCAAATTCAGTTTTCCATTGAACCCTCCGGGCGTATTTTTGATAATGCCAGCAATGATCTGAAGGGATTGCGCAAGGCTTTGGCCAAAGTGAACGATGAGATTCATCAGCGTATGAATCGGATCGTACGTAAAAATGCCGAGTACATCCAGGAAGATTTCCTCACCTTAAGCGACGGGCGGCTGGTTGTACCCGTACGGGAATTTTCGGTTTCCAAAGTACCGGGGATTGTACACGGCCAATCGGGATCGGGGGCTACCTACTACGTGGAACCCATGGCCGTTGTGGAATTAAATAATCAAATGCAAAAACTGTTGGCTGAGGAACGTAAGGAAGAGCGCCGGATACTGCGTCGATTATCGGATCAGGTTCGGGAATTGCAGAACGAACTGACGCAGAATTTGCATATTCTCAATGACCTGGATGTCCTGCAAGCCAAGGCCAGGTACGCTAATGAATTTAAGGGGCAGGCTCCGGAAATCAATGATGACTTCTCATGGGATTTACGGCAGGCCCGTCATCCCTTACTCCTCAAACTACACCCGCAGGGAACCGTACCGCTGAATTTGCAAGTGGGTAAACAATTTACTCAATTAATCATCTCCGGGCCGAACGCCGGTGGCAAAACCGTTGCTTTAAAAACCGTGGGTCTTTTACAGCTCTTGTTTCAGAGTGGATTTCATATCCCGCTGGCAGAAGGGTCCCGCATGCCTCTCTGCAAACAGATTTTTACCAGTATCGGAGATGAACAATCCATTGAGAACGATCTGAGTACCTTTTCATCTCATATCCGTTCTTTAAAAGAGATTATCGAAGAAGCGAAAGAAGAAAGTCTTATTTTAATCGACGAAATCGGCAGCGGAACCGAGCCGTCCGGTGGTGCTGCTCTGGCTATCGCCTTGTTGGATACATTACGTCGTCCCGGAATTGTAACTATTGTCAGTACCCATTTGAATCAGTTAAAAATTTACGGGGCCGAAACCGAAGGGGTTCAGAACGGGGCCATGCAGTTCGATACAGAAACATTAAATCCTTTGTTTACTCTGGAAATCGGAATTCCGGGCAGTAGCTATACCTTCGAGATATGCCGCCGACTCGGTCTGGATGAATCACTTATTACCCGGGCTATTGAAATCAGCGGTAAAGAGAGCTTTAAACTGGATCAGCTATTGGGGGAAGTGGCGCAAAAGAGTCAGCATTACCAGGAACTGATCAATCAGGTTTCGATTAAAGAATCAAAAGCGGGCAGCCTGAGTGCCCTGTACGAGCAGAAAGTCCTGGAATTGACCCGAAAACGCAAAAGCTATGAAAAAGAAGCCAAAGAGCAGGCTCAGGCCTTATTAAAAGATGTAAACCGTCAAATAGAACAGTTGGTGCGGGAAATCCGCGAATCCCAGGCGGATAAACAGGTGATAAAAAAATCAAAACAGCGTATAAACGAGTTGAAATCCTCGGTACAGCTAAGCGATACGCCCAAAAGAAAGGCGGTCCTGGCCATTGAGGATATCCAACCCGGCCAAAGAATACGTTCCCTTAGTTATGGAATAAACGGGCAGGTGTCGCGTATCTTTACGAATAAAAAACAGGTGGAGATGGAACGCGAAGGATTAAAGATTACGATTGACCTGGATGATGTGCTCATTCTGGACGAGCACGGCCAGCCACTGAAACAGGAAACGAAAAACGATTTTCCTGCAAAGGCGGTTTCCGGTATAAATATAGCCAATGAACTCGATTTGCGCGGTTTAATGGTAGAAGAAGCTATAGGTGAACTGGAACGGTATCTGGATCTGGCCAGGATGAGTTCCTGGAAAGAGGTGCGTATTATCCACGGCAAAGGGACTGGTGCTCTACGACAGGCAGTACACCAATATTTACGTAATCAAAAAGCGATTCGATTTCATCTCGGTAAATGGGGAGAGGGTGACACCGGCGTAACCGTAATCGAATTAGAAAGCGAGTGAATCCTTTTGATCCGAAGCCGATTGACAGGGTACCGGAAGGATCTAAAAAATACAATTTTATGGCAGGAGAGGAAATATGCCGAAGAAGATGTTTTTAATAGACGGCTCAGCGCTATACTACCGTAGCTATTTTGCCTTTATCCGCAATCCCCTCATTAATTCCAAAGGGGAAAACACCTCGGCCACGTATGGATTTTTAATGACCCTGTTACGGATTATTGAAGACGAACATCCCGATTACCTCGCTATTATTTTTGACACCAAAGAGCCCACTTTTCGCCATAAGATTTATGAAGAATACAAGGCCACCCGGGAGAAAATGCCCGAAGAAATGGCTGCCCAGTATCCCAGGCTGGTGGATACACTCAAGGCCTTTAATTTTACACTCTTGGAAAAAGACGGGTATGAAGCGGATGATCTGATCGGTACCCTGGCCAGGAAATTTGCTTCCAATGATCTGGATGTGTTCATTGTCTCCGGGGATAAAGATATGGCCCAGCTGGTTAACGATCATGTCTTTTTATACAACACGGGAAAGAATACGCAGCCGGCCGAAATTCTGGGTTCCGAGCAGGTTAAGGAAAAAATGGGCATCAATCCGCAGCAGATTGTCGATTGGTTAACGTTAATGGGAGACAGTTCGGATAATATTCCCGGAATTCCCAAGGTCGGTAAAAAGACAGCATCGCAATTATTAGAGCAATTCGGCTCGCTTGATAATCTCTACCGGCAGATTGATGAACTTAAAGAAGGAGTGGTTAAACACAATCTTCTGGAATACCGGGACCAAACCGATTTGGCTAAACACCTGGCTACCATTAAAACCGATGTTCCTCTTAACGTAAAATTAGATGATCTGAAATTTCAGCTATGGTCTATGGATGTGGTGGAAGAGATTCTGCGTGAGTTGGAATTCAGACGTCTGGCCGAGCGTATGCGGGCCATCGCCCAGTCCGAGGGAGGCGCTCCCGCCTTTCAGAAACATGACGAGCGAAAAACGCCTTATAAATTGGTACGAAATAAAGAGGAATTCGAGCAATTTCTCAGTGAACTTGCCAAACAGCGGGAATTTGTTTTTGATCTGGAAACGAGTTCACTGAATTTTCTGGATGCCGATATCGCCGGAATAGCCATCTCCTGGCAAGAGAATGAAGGGTGGTACATTCCTCTACACCATCCGGATATTGCTCTGGATGCGGAAGTGCTCGAGCAATTGAAAGCCGTATTCGCCGATCCTGCCGTGCGTAAGATTGCCCATAATATCAAATTCGATACCTTGATTTTGGAACAGCATGGCGTAGCGGTAAATGGTTTGTATTTCGATACGATTATTGCTGCCTACCTGTTGAATCCTTCCGGACAGCATAAGCTGGATAAGGTTGCCGAGAAATATCTGAATTACGAAATGATCCACATCGAGCAATTGATCGGCACGGGCCGTAAGCAAAAGATTATGACCGATATCTCTGCTGAGATCGTCAGTCCCTATGCCGCCGAAGATGCGGATATTACCTTTCAGCTCTACCGCTTGCTCAAACCACAGATTCGCGATCATGGCATGGATGATCTTTTTTATGAACTGGAGATGCCTCTGGTTCGGGTCTTAATCGAAATGGAAAAGAACGGCATGCGGCTTGATGTACCCCTTCTGAAAAGTATTTCCGATAAACTCGCTAAACAGATTGAAGAATTGAAGGATCGTATTTATGAAATTGCCGGGCAATCTTTTAATCTGAATTCACCTCAGCAATTGGGACCGATTCTTTTCGAAAAATTGGAAATCCACAAAGATCTGGGTCTCAAAAAACCGCCCCGAACAAAAACCGGTCAGTATTCCACGGCAGAAAAGATATTGGAACGCTATAAGGAGCATCCGGTCATTTCCAAAATTATGGATTACCGGCAAATGACCAAACTGAAGAATACTTACCTGGATGCACTTCCTCAGCTTATTCATCCTAAAACAGGCAAAGTGCACACCTCTTTTAATCAAACCGTGGCAGCTACCGGCCGCTTGTCCAGCAGCGATCCGAATCTGCAGAACATTCCCATTCGTTCCGAAATCGGCCGGGAAATCCGCAAGGCCTTTATCCCTTCGGAGGAGAATTATCTGATTCTCAGTGCGGATTATTCACAGATCGAATTGCGTATTATGGCCCATCTGTCCCGGGATCAGGCCATGATCGAAAGTTTTTATCAGGATAAGGATATTCATACGGCAACGGCGGCCAGGATTTTCAATATTCCGGAAAACGAGGTGACCTCCGACCACCGTAGGAAAGCCAAGGAAATTAATTTCGGTATCATGTACGGCATGAGCCGCTATGGACTGGCCAGCCGTCTGGGAATCTCTGTGGATGAAGCCCAGGAATTTATCGCCGATTATATTGCAACCTACCCGGGAATCCATGATTTTATGCAAAAATCGATTCAACAAGCCGTGCAATACGGTTATGTGGAAACCATTCTGCATCGCCGGCGCTATCTGCCGGAAATCAGAAGTGCCAACCGCCAGATCCGGGAATTCGCCGAACGCACCGCTATCAATACGCCCATTCAGGGTTCGGCAGCCGATCTGATCAAGAAAGCTATGATTCACATGCAAAATGAAATTGTAAACCGTAAATGGCTGGCACGTATGATGTTGCAGGTGCATGATGAGTTGGTTTTTGAAGTTAAAAGTAACCAGGCGGAACGGTTCAGCCGAAAGGTGAAATCCATTATGGAAGAAGCCATGCCGCTGCGGGTGCCGATCCGGGTGGATTGCGGGATTGGCAAAAACTGGCTGGAGGCTCATCAGTAAAAATTACAAAATAATTTCCATCCCTTCGAAGGCCGCTTCCACCTTAAGATGCGAGTTACTCTCTTTTGCCAACTTACGGGCTTCTTCCTGAATGCGATCCACCTGATCATCATTATGAAGCGGATCATGATGAAATAAGATTAACCGTTCCACTTCCGCCTTCAGAGCGAGCCGGACGGGATAGGTATAAGGAGAGTGGCCCCAGGTTTGATGCGCCTGATACTCGTCGGGAGTGTATTGGGCGTCATGGATTAAAATCCGGGCTTCGGATACGAAGTGTACCAATTTTTGATTTTCATCTTC
>Ga0256841_1001289_pt1 | contig 22239 bp, 20 predicted proteins | sample 356308metaG_FD_185971 | JGI IMG/M metagenome (GOLD analysis project Ga0256841, IMG submission 185971) | Hydrothermal vent microbial communities from Mid Atlantic Ridge, Atlantic Ocean - 356-308 | ecosystem: Environmental > Aquatic > Marine > Hydrothermal vents | place: Atlantic Ocean: Mid... | reverse complement strand
CGCGCATGATCTGCACGAAGTTGGCGCCCACCTTGGGGTTGATCGTCCCCTCGGGAACGCGCCAGATCTTCTCGGAGATCGCGCGGTGCTTGGGGTTGGCCACCACCATGTCGGCGGGCAGGCGGTGGGCGAAGGTGCCCACCTCGCGCGCGGTACCGCAGGCGGAAGGCTGGCCGGTAAGGCTGAACGCGCCCGACCCCGGCTTAGCGTGCTTGCCCAGCAACAGGTGGATGGCGTAGACCTGCTCGTTGACCCAGGTCCCGCGGGAGTGCTGGTTGAAGCCCATCGTCCAGAAGCTGACCACCTTGCGGCCCTGCTCGACGAAGATCTGCACGAGCTCCTGGAGCTTCTTCTTGAAGCTCTCAAGCGGCTCGTCGGGGTCGCCCTTGGCCAGCTCGGCGACGAAGTCGAGGGTGTAGGGCTCGAGCGCCTTCTTGAGGTCGTCGAAGCCGATCTGCCAGTGAGCCCCCGCGGCGGCGCGGTGCTTCATCTCCAGCGTGTCGCCCGGCTTCAGCCCCAGGAAGGCCAGCGCCTTGGCCTCGGCCTCGGAAACCGTCTTGGCCAGCTCCTTCTGCATCGTCTCGCGCTCTTTGTCCGAGTACTTGGGGTGGTTGGGGTCCGAGCGCATCCCGTAGCCGATGTCGACGTAGCCGGTGGCGTAGGTGGTGTACTTGTCCACGAACTCGCGGTCGATGGCGTCGGGGTGGTTGTAGAGGATCTCGCGCAGGATGTAGTTCTGGATGGCCAGGTCGGTGTGGGGCTTGAAGATGATGGCCAGGTCCGCCATGTCGGCGTTCATGTGCTGGTAGGTCGAGAGCACGGCCACCTTGACCCGGTCGGGCTCGGAGAGCTTGCGGTCCACCACCCGCGCCCAGAGGACCGGGTGGTTCTCCGCCATGTTCGAACCCCAGAGCACGAAGCTGTCGGTGAGCTCGATGTCGTCGTAGCAGCCGGCGGGCTCGTCGATGCCGAAGGTCTGGATGAAGGCGGCCACGGCGCTGGCCATGCAGTGGCGGGCGTTGGGGTCAATGTTGTTGGAGCGGAAGCCACCCTTCAGGAGCTTGCTGGCCGCGTAGCCCTCCTGGATGGTGTACTGACCCGAACCGAAGAAGGCCACCCCGGTCGGCCCCAGCTCGCCGTAGGCCTTCTTGAACTGGTCGGCCATCACCTCGAAGGCCTTCTTCCAGGAGACCGGCTTGAACTCGCCCTTCTTGTCGAACTCGCCCTGCTTGTTGACGCGCAGGAGCGGTCGGGTGAGGCGGTCCTTGCCGTACATGATCTTGGCCAGGAAGTAGCCCTTGATGCAGTTGAGGCCGCGGTTCACCGGGGCCAGCGGGTCCCCCTTGACCGCGACGATGCGGTCGTTCTTGGTGGCGACCATGACGCCGCAACCGGTTCCGCAGAAACGGCACACCGCCTTGTCCCAGCGCCAGTCCTTCTCGGCCTCGTTCGTCCCCTCCTGCGCGACCGCCAGCCCCGCCGCCGCAGCGGCGGCGCTGGCCGCTGCGGCCTTGAGCAGGCTGCGCCGGTCGGTGGAGAGGGTTTCGTGCTGCTTCTTCGGCTTCGACGGTTCCATACCCTTGCCTCCCTTGTGTTAAGGTGTTCACCTTGACGATGCCACGGAGCCAGGGGTGGGGATTAGGGACATTTAACCTAGGGCTTCCAAGGAAGAGCGTTTCCGGGTGGGGCCGCTACAGTTCGAGCACGCGATCGAAGTCCAGCGCCAGCGCCTGGTGGCTGATGGCCAGCACCGTCTTCCCCGCCAGCGCGGTCCGCAGCGCGGCCACGAGCTCCCGGGCGGTGAGCGCGTCCAGGCCCTCGGTGGGCTCGTCCAGGATCCAGATGGGGGCGCTTTTGAGCAAGGCCCGGGCCACGGCCAGTCGCCGCGCCTGCCCGCCCGAGAGGCCGGCTCCGCCCTCCCCTAGCAGGGTGTCCAACCCCAGCGGCTGCGCCCGCACCCAGTCCGCGAGCCGCGCTTGCTCGAGGGCCCGCCACAGTTCGGGTTCGTCGGCGTCGGGCCGGCCCAGGAGCAGGTTTTCCCGCAGGGTGCCGGCGAAGAGGTGGGGCCGCTGGTCCACGACCGCGAAGCGGCAGCGCAGCTCGTCGCTCCGAAGGTCGCGGTAGTCGATCCCACCCATGAGGATGCGGCCCCGGTCGGGCTCGAGAAACTTGAGCAGGAGCCAGGTAAGCGTCGTCTTGCCCGCACCCGAAGCACCGCGCACGAGCAGGCGCTCACCGGGCTCGAGCCGCAGGTCCAGGTTGTTCAACACCCGTCGTTCGTCGTCCGGGTAGCGGAAGCTCATCCCTTCGAACACTAGCGGCAACGGCGACGCGGCCGCCTTTGGCTGCGCGGGCTCCCGCACCGGCGGATCGGCGTCCGCCAGCTCGAAGATGCGCCCCGCCGCGGCCTGCACCGCCCCCAACGTCTGCCAGGCGAGCGGCAGCGCGAAGGCCGCCTCGAAGGCCGCCAGGGTCGCGAGCGCCACCACGCCGAGGTAGACCCCCTCCATCCCACCGCGCCGCACCCAGTCCACGCCCAGCCAGAGGGCGGCCCAAAGGGCGGCATGGGCCAGGAAGACCGTCCCCGCCTCGCCCAACCCCTCGACCCGGGCCAGCCGCAGCTCCGCCTGCCGCAGCCGCCGGGCGGCCAGGTTCAGGGCGGCGGCGCGTCGTTGCGCGCCGCCGTAGACAAGCAGCTCCCCCAGGCCCCGCGCCAGGTCCACCGCATGCCGCTTGAGGTCGGCCCGGGAGGCGACCTGCGCCGCTCCCGGCCGGCGGCCCAGCCGCAGGGTCAGCAACGGCCAGGCCGCTCCGGCGAGGGCGAAGAACGCCGCGAAACTGAGGGCGAAGGCGGGGCGGTAGGTCCAAAGGTAGGCCGCCGTCAAGCCCAGCGTCCCCAGGGCGACGAAGCTCGGAGCCAGCACCCGCACGAAGTAGTGCTCGAGCGTCTGCACGTCCTGCGTCACCCGGGCCATGAGGTCGCCCGAGTGCCGCCGCGCCAGGCCGGCGGGCGCGAGGGGGACGAGCCGCTCGAAGAGCCAGACCCTGAGCCGGCCCAGGATCCGGAAGGTGGCCTCGTGGCCCAGGAGCCGCTCGCCGTAACGGAAGGCTCCGCGGGCGAGCCCGAAGAAGCGCACCCCGGTGATCGGCAGCATCAGCAGGTAGGTCTCGGGGTGCAGGGCCGCCGCCGCGATCAGGTAGGCCGAGGTGGCCATCAAACCCACGCCGGCCAGCACCGTAAAAAGGCCGCTGATCCCCGCGGCCAGCATCCAGCCCAGGTAGGGCCGCACCAGCCTCAACAGACGCAGCTGCACCCTCATGCTGCGGCCTCCTGGAAGGTGCGCCACAGCTTGCGGTAGAGCGCGCAGCGAGCGAGGAGCTCGTCGTGCGCGCCGTCGCAGACCGTTCGCCCCGCGTCGAGCACCACCACCCGTTCGGCCAGGGCCGCGGCGTCGAGCCGGTGGGCGACGACCACCAGCGTGCGCCCGCGCGCCAGCCGCACCAGCGCCTCGTGAACCTGCCGCTCGCTCTCGGGGTCGAGGTGGGCGGTGGGCTCGTCGAGGAAGACGAAGGGGGCGTCCTTGAGGAAGGCCCGCGCCAGCGCCAGCCTCTGCAGCTGGCCTCCGGACAGGCCGGCTCCGTCCTCGCCCAAGCGGGTGTCCCAGCCTTCGGGCAGCGTCTCGATGAAGCTGAGGGCGCCCGCTGCGCGGGCCGCGCGCTCGAGCTCCTCCTGCCCCGCATCGGGCCTTGCCAGCAGCAGATTCTCGCGCACGCTCCCCGCCTGCAGGAAGGGCCGCTGGGGCACCCAGGCGACCCGCCTGCGCCACGCCCCGGGATCGACCGCACCGAGGTCCACCCCGCCCACCCGTACGCGCCCCGCCTGGGGCGTTAAAAAGCCCAGCAGGATCTGGACGAGCGTGCTCTTGCCGGCCCCGCTGGGCCCCACCAGAGCCAGGAACTGGCCCGCAGGAACGGTCAGGTCGAAGCCGTCGAAGACGGGCCGATCGCCGTAGCCGAAGCGCACCCCCTCGAGCACCAGTTCCGCCGGACCCTGCGGCGCCGGCCGGGGGTTTTCCACCGGCGCAGGGGCCGGCCGCTCCAGCAGGCCGTAGACCTCCTCGGCGGCCGCGGCCGCGTCCTCGGCGGCGTGGAACTGTGCGCCCAGATGGCGCAGCGGCTGGTAGAACTCGGGCGCCAGCAAGAGCACCGTGAACGCCGGCAGAAAGTCCATCCGCCCCGCCAGCAGGCGCATTCCCACCTCCACGGCGACGATGGCGGTGGCCAGGGTGGCCATGAGCTCGAGCACCAGCGCCGAGAGGAAGGCCACCCGCAGCACCCGCAGGGTGGCGTCGCGGTGAACGCGCACCAACCGCTCGATGCGCTCGAGCGCCCGCGCCTCGGCGCCGAAGAGCTTGAGGGTGGCGAGGCCGCGCAGGGCGTCGAGGTAGTAGGCGCCCAGCAGGTGCAGCGCCCGCCACTGCCGCCGCGCCAGCCGCCCGGCCCAGCGGCCGATCAGGATCATGAACATCGGGATCAACGGCGCGGTCAGCAGCAGCAACAGTCCGCTCGGCCAGTCCAGGGGGAGGACCAGCAGCAGGATCAATAGCGGCAGGAAGGCCGCCTGGACCAGCGCCGGCAAGTACCCCTTGAAAAAGGGTTCCAGCCCCTCCACGCCTTCGGACAGCACCGTGGCGAGCCGCGCCGAACCCACCCCGCCCATCCGTACCGGCCCCAGCGCCAACGCGTGCGCCAGCAGGCGCCGGCGCAACCCTTCCTTGACCGCCGCCGCCAGCGCACCCGCACGTTCGCTGGCCGCACCGCTCGAAAGCGCCCGCAACGCGACGGCGAGCGCCAGGGCGGCGAAGAGGCCACCCAGCCGTTCCCGGCCGGCCCCTTCCAGGAAAGCCCCGTTCACCAGGTGGGCCACGAGGACCGCCTCGGCCACGGTGGCGGCCCCCGCCGCCAGCCGCAGCCCCAGGCTCGCAAACAGCAGGGCGGGTTCCCGCCCTGCTGTTTGCAGCAAACGCCGGTCCAGGTTCACCGCAGAGCTCCTAGTACCCTTCCCCCCCGCCGACGCGCACCCGGCCGCGGAAGATCCAGTAGCTCCATCCCTGGTAGAGCAGCACCAGCGGGGTGAAAATGAAGGCGACGACCGTCATCACCCCGAGGGTGTAGTCGCTCGCCGAGGCGTTGTAGATCGTCAGGCTCCACGCCGGGTCGAGGCTGGAAGGCATAACGTTGGGGAAGAGCCCCATGAACACGGTCGCCACCGCGGTCACGATCGACAAACTGCCCATCCAGAAAGCCCAGGCCGCCTGCCGCGCCTGCAGCAAAAAGCGCACCGAAACCAGCGCAGCCGCCGAAACCAGGGGCACGATGCCCGGTACGAGGCGGTCCGCGAAGAGCGTGGTGTAGCGGTACAACCCCACCACGAAGAGCAGCAGCGCCGCCGTGGCCACGGCCCCCCAGAAGTAGGCCACCCGGTGGGCGCGCTCCGCCAGCTCGCCCTCCAGCTTCAGCACCAGGAAGTTGGCCCCGTGGAGGACGAAGAGGCTCACCGCGGCCAGCCCCCCCAGCAGCGCATAGGGGCTGAGGAGGTCGGCGAAGCTGCCCACGTACTGCATTTCGGCGTCGATGGGAACGCCCCGGACCAGGTTGGCGATGGCCACGCCCCAGAGGAACGCGGGCAGCGCCGAGCCCGCGAAGATGGCCCAGTCCCAAAAACCACGCCAGGACGGCGCCTCCCGCTTGCTGCGGTATTCGAAGGCGACGCCCCGCAAGATGAGCGCCAGGAGCATCAGGAAGAGCGCCAGGTAGAAGCCGCTGAACAGGGTGGCGTACCAGTGCGGGAAAGCGGCGAACATCGCCCCGCCGGCCGTGATCATCCACACCTCGTTGGCGTCCCAGACCGGCCCGATGGTGTTGATGATCGCGCGCCGCTCGGCGTCGTCCCGGCCCAGGAAGGGGAGCAGCATGCCCACCCCGTAGTCGAAGCCCTCGAGAAAGAAGAAGCCCGCGAAGAGCACCGCGATGAGTACGAACCAAACCACGTGCAGATCCATGACCGCCTCCTAGTAGGCCGGCTCGCCTTCGGGCTCGTCGTGCATCGGCCGGCGTGCGAACTGGATCATCAGGCCCAGGTCCACGAGACCCAGCGCCAGGTAGAGCAGGTTGAACCCCACGAGGCTCACGAGCACCGTCCCCGCAGGCACGACGGCCGCAGGCGTAACCGCTTCGGACGTCTTCAAGAGCCCTTGCACGATCCAGGGCTGGCGGCCGATCACGGCCACCCACCAACCGGTGCTGTTGGCCACGAAGGGCAGCACGATCGCCCAGATCGAAGCCCTCAAGAAACCGCGGGCTTCGACGAGGCGGCCCTGCCGCCACAACCCCAGGCCCCAAAACGCCAGCAGCACCATGAGCCCGCCTGCGGCCACCATGACCCGGAAGCTCCAGTAGGTCCACTTCACCGGGGGCACGTAGTCGCCGGGGCCGTAGGCCGCCTCGTATTCGGCCTGGATCGTCTTCATGCCCTTGAGCGAGCCCGAGGCGCGGTTGTACGCCAGCACCGAACCCAGGTAGGGGACCTCGATGTCGACGGGGTTGGTTCGCCGCTCTTCGTCGATGACCGCGAACAAGCTCCAGGGGGCGGGGTCCGGGGTGTCGTCCCAGATCGCCTCCATGGCGGCGAACTTCATCGGCTGCTCGCGCACCAGGAACTGCGCCTGGACATGCCCGACCAGCACCACCAGCACACCGGCGACCGCCGCGGTGAGCAGCCCGAGCTTCAGCGAGGAAAGGAAGGCCTCGTCGCGCCCGCGCAGCAGGTGCCAGGCGCTCGCCCCTACGACCAGGAAGGCGCCGGTCGTGAGCCCCGCGAAGAAGGTGTGCGGGAACTGGAGCCAGACGTGGGGGTTGAAAACGATCGCCGCGAACTGCTCGAGCTCGGCGCGGCCGCCCCGAAGCACGTAGCCCACCGGGTGCTGCATGAAGGAGTTGGCCACCAGGATCCAGAAGGCCGAAAGGTTGGAACCCAGAGCCACGAGCCAGATGAGCGCAGCGTGCAGCTTCTTGGGAATCCGGTCCCAGGTAAAGACCCAGACCCCGATGAAGGTGGATTCCATGAAGAAGGCGAGCAGGGCCTCGATGGCCAGGGGCACCCCGAAGATGTCGCCCATGAACCGGGAGTACTCCGACCAGTTCATGCCGAACTGGAACTCCTGGACCAGCCCCGTCGCCACCCCGATGGCGAAGTTGATCAGGAAAAGGTGGCCCCAGAAGCGGGCCATACGCTTGTACCTTTCGTCGCCGCGCACGACGTAGAGCGTCTCCATGACCGCAACGAGGACGGAAAGCCCCAGCGTCAGCGGCACGAAGAAGAAGTGGAACGTCGTCGTCGTGGCGAACTGCAACCGCGCCAGTCCAACTTCGGTCATTCGTCAACCTCCCCCGCGCATCCGCGCGCGCTGATAATGGTACGCGTTCGCAAGTAGGGAGGTTGCCCTAAGAAATCCTAGTAGGCCCATCGGTTTTCTCTGGTATACACCCCAGGGGGCTGCCCCAGCGGGTGTACTATGTGGTATAAAACCATCCGCCCGAGGAGGCACGATGCGGTTCTTTGTGATCGGGGACGTCTCGGTAGACCTAATGTATTTCGTGGACGCAATGCCCGGCCCCGGAGAGGAAACGCCTGCGCAGCGGGCGCTGATCAAACCCGGCGGGGCGGCCGCAACCGTGGCCGCCAACCTGGCCAGCCTCGGCCACAAGGTCGCGCTGGCCGCGCGCGTGGGTACCGGCCCCTTCCGCGAAGCCGCGCTCGTGAACCTCAAACAGGTCGGCGTGGACCTGAGCCACCTCCAGGAGGACAAGGACCTCCCCACCTCGAGCATCCTCGTCTTCGTGATCGCCGGCGGCGAACGCACCATGGTCTCGAGCGCCAGCGCCAGCCGCCGCCTCGACGCCGCCGCGTTCAAGGCGCGCGCCCTCGACCAGGTGGACGCCGTCGTCGTTTCCGCCTACGCGCTGGCCGGCGGCCCCAGCCGCGAGTACACCCTCAAGGTGCTGGCCGCCGCGGCCAAGCGGGGGATCCCCGTCTTCGCGGATCTGGGCACCGGCGCCATCCGCACCGCAGGAGAACACCTCCTCGAAGACCTGCGCGGGGTGGACTACCTGCTCATGAACCGGCACGAGCTGGCCGCCCTCACCGGGGAAGATTCCATCAGCGCCGGCGTGCAGCGGCTCAGCGAATACGGCATCGAGCGTGCCGTCGTGAAGCTGGGGGCGCTGGGGTCCATGGTCGTGACCCCAGAAACGGAGGCGCTCGTCGAACCGCACGTGGTGGACGACATCATCGACTCCACGGGCGCGGGGGACGCCTTCACGGCCGCCTTTGCGGCCACGGTGATGGAGGGGCGCGATCTGCTCGAGGCCTCCCGGCGCGCCAACGTCGCCGGGGCGCTGGTGGCGACCCACGTGGGCGCGCAGGGCTACCTGGTGCGGCCCGAGGACCTGGAACCCGCGGCTTCCGCGAAGTAACGCTTCAACGCTCGTAGAAAGGCCAGCCCCGCCCGGCTGCTCTTTTCCGGGTGGAACTGGGGCGCCACCACGTTTTCCTTCTGGTAGAGCGCGGTGAACGCGGTTCCCTCGTAACGGGCGACACCCACAGCGCCTTCGGTGAGAGGGGCGTAGTAGGAATGCACGAAGTAGAAATGACGCCCGTCGAAATCCGCAAAAGGACCGGAGGCCGCCTCGAGCGTGTTCCAGCCCATGTGGGGGACCTTGCGGGCCTGGAATCGGCGCACCGTTCCGGGCAGGAAGCCGAGGCCGGGAACCCCGGGCGCCTCCTCGGACCCTTCGAAGAGGAGCTGCAAACCCACACAGATCCCCAGGAACGGCTTTCCCTCCGCCACGTGGGCGCGCACCGCCTCCTCGAAACCCGAGGCACGAAAGTTGCCGGCGACCTGAGCGAAGTGCCCCTGCCCCGGCAGGACCAGCAGCTCGGCGCCGGCGGCGTCGCGGGGATCGTCACCGACGCGCACGTCGTAGCCTGCGGCCTCCAGCGCCTTGGCGGCGCTCTGCAGGTTGCCGGAGCCGTAGTCGATGACGAGCGTGCGCATCGGTCAGGTTAAAGGACGCCCTTGCTGCTGGGCAGGTCGTCGCGGGTGACGCGCGTGGCCGCGTAGAGCGCGCGGGCCAGCGCCTTGAACGACGCCTCGATCACGTGGTGCGCCTCGCGGCCGGCGAGGACGCGCAGGTGCAGGGTCAGTCCCGCGTGGTTCACCAAGCCGCGCAGGAACTCGCGCAGGTGGTAGGCGTTGACCCCGCCAGCCTCGCCCTCCACGCCCGCCGACTCGGGTGCGAAGGCCAGGTACGGACGGCCCGAAAAATCGAGCACCACGTGCACCAGCGTCTCGTCCATGGGAGCGAAGGCGCTGGCGTAGCGCTCGAGGCCGACGCGGTCGCCGAGGGCGCGCTCCAGGGCCATGCCGAGGGCGATGCCCACGTCCTCGACGAGGTGGTGCACGTCCACCTCCAGGTCGCCGCGGGCGTCGAGGTCGAGGCGGAAGCGGCCGTGGCGCACGAGCTGCTCGAGCATGTGGTCGAGGAAGGGCAGGCCGCTGGCGATCTTGCCGCCGGTGGGTCCGTCGAGGTCCAGCGTCAGGCGCACCTCGGTCTCGCGGGTGATCCGCTCAATCTTCGCTTGCCGCATCCGCGATCTCCTTCTCCTCCTTGGCCAGCTCGAAGGCCGCCTGCAGGAAGGCGTCGTTCTCCACGGGGGTGCCGATCGTGACCCGGATCGCCCCCTCGAGCCCGGGAAGGTGGTCCTGACGGCGCACCAGGATGCCGCGCGCCAAGAGCCCCTCGTAGGCGGCGCGGGCGTTGGGGGTGCGCACCAGCAGGAAGTTGGTGTGGCTGGGGTAGACCGTCCAGGTGGGGTGGGCCTTGAGCTCGAGGTAGACGCGTTCGCGCTCGCGGCGCACCTTTTCGACGGCCTCGGCGACGTAGCCGGGGTGTTCGAGTGCGATCTCCACGGCCAGGGCCGTGGGCGCGGGCAAGCCGAAGGGGGGCAGCAGGTGGCGCACCACGCGCGCGACCTCCTCGGAAGCGAGCAGGTATCCGGCGCGCGCCCCGGCCAGCCCCCAGGCCTTGGAAAAGGTGCGCAGCACCGCCAGGTGCGGCTGCCCCAGGGCCTGGCGCTTGAGGTCGGCGGGGGCGAACTGGTAGTAGGCCTCGTCGAGGACCATGAGCCAGTCGTGCTGGGCCGCGGCCTCGCAAAGCACCTGGACCCGATCCTGCATGAAGAAGTGCCCGGTGGGGGTGTGGGGGTTGGGCAGGAAGAAGACTCCGGGCGGCCCGTCCTCGGCCAGCGCCGCCTGCAACCCCTCGACCGGAAGGTCAAAACCCTCTTCGAGCGGTACCGCCCGGTAGGGCGTTCCGATCAGTTCGGCCGCGCGCCGGTAGTGCACGAACGAAGGTTGCACGTCCAGCACCCGCTGCGCCGCGGTGACGAGGGCGGTGATGAGGGTGTTGGAGCCGGGCCCCACCACGACCCCGGACTCGGGCCAGCCCTCGAAGTCGGCGATCCTCCCGGCCAGGCTCTCGGCGTGCATCTCGGGGTACCGGTTGAGCGGCAGGGCCTCCAGGCGGGCCGCCAGCTCGGCCTTCAGTTCGGGCGGCAGGCCGTAGGGATTTTCGTTCTGGTCCAGCTTGATCAGCGCCTGCCGCGCATCGTAGGGGTAGTCGGGCAGATCGAGCAGGTGGGGCTTGAAGGCCTTCACGTCCCCGATTGTACCCCAGGGTCCCGAAGGCGTCGAATTCTCATGGATCCACACCCCCTAGACATGCGCCGGTCATGCGCATGCCTTATAATGTTTCCCAACGAACGCAAAGGAGGCACGGAATGCAACGCAAGGACGCGGCAATCTTTACCTACAACGGAACCCCCAGCCCCGGGCTGACGCGCTTCGCCAAGGAGCTGCGCAACGTCTTCGAAGCCAACGGCTACGCCTACGAGGACTCCCCCGAAGCCCCGCGGCTCGTGATCAACTTCATCACCCCCGACCGGGCGCGCCCCTACCGTCGCCGCTCCAAGGCCACCTTCGTGGTCAGCGTCATCGAGCTGCCCGAGATGCCCAAAGACCCGGTGCGGGCGCTCTACCCTTACATTGTGCGGGCGCTTTCCAACATGATGATCGCCTACACCCCCGGGGAGGGCGCTCACTTTCTTACGCTCGAGCTGGGCCACTACGTCGAACCCGAAGGGCCCGCGTTCTACGAGCGCGTTTACGCCCGGGTCAACCCCATCGCCTGCAGCGTCCTCGTGATCGACAACGTCTTCGAACCCGACCTCGAACCTGAACTCTGGAACGGAGACGAACAAACCGAAGCCCTCTACCGCGCAGGCCGGAAGCTGGCCGAATGGGACCTCCTGCCCGCTCCCTTTCCCATCGAAACGATCCTGCCGCCCGAGGACCTACGGCACGTCAAGCGGCTCTACGGCATCGGGGGCCTCTCCTACGGCAACCTCTCGGCCCGCAAGGACGCGCGCCGCTTCTGGATGAGCGCCTCCGGTGTGGACAAGTCGAACCTCAGCGCGATCGGCCGCGACCTCCTGCTCGTCAAGGACTACGACGAAGAACGCAACGCCATCGTCCTGCAGGTCCCGCCCGACGTGAGCCCGCGGCGCGTCAGCGTGGACGCGATCGAACACTGGATGATCTACCGCGAGCACCCCGAAGTGAACGCCATCATCCACGTGCACGCCTGGATGGAAGGCGTACCCTCGACCCCCTTCAACTACCCCTGCGGCACCTACCAGCTGGCCGAGGCCGTGGCCGAAAAGATCCGCCAGTCACCCGATCCCGCCCGCGCCGTGGTGGGCCTCAAGAACCACGGCCTCACCATCACCGGGCGCTCGGTGGACGATATCCTTGAGCGCATCGACGGCAGGCTGCTCCCTCAGGTGCCGATGAGTTAAGGCGGCTCGCAGCCTGTGGTTTGTGGTCCGTGGTTTGAAAACCTCTGTCAACAGGCCACAGGGCACGCGCCACAAGCCGGCACGCGCACGTGAACACAACACCTTGCGATGAAAGCGCTAACCTTTTATCCATCTGTTCCCCGCTTCCTCGCGGCGCGGGCGCTGGGACGGCGGTACCCCGTTCTTGCGCTGCCGCTCCGCCTTACCGAGCGCCCCGAACCCGAGCCGCCTGCCGGTTGGGTACGGGCCCGGGTTCGGCTCGCGGGCGTCTGCGGCTCCGATCTGGCGCTGCTTTATGGCAAGAACTCGCCCCGGCTCTCGCCCTTCTTCTCCTTTCCCGCGGTCCTGGGGCACGAGATCCTGGCCGAGCTGGAGGGGGAACGGGTCGCGGTCAACCCCTTGCTGGCCTGCGCCGAACGGGGCCTCGACCCCTGCCCCGCCTGCGCCCGCGGCGAGGAGGGGTTGTGCGAAAACCTGGCCGAGGGTGCGCTCGCGCCCGGAATGCTTGGCTACCATCAGGAGATGCCCGGCGGCTGGGGCGAGGAGATCGTGGCGCACCCCCGGCGGCTGCACCCCGTGGCTCCGGAGGTGCCCAACGAGCGCGCCGTCCTGGCCGAACCCCTGGCCGTGGTGCTGCGGGGCCTGCGCCGCGCCTTCGGTCGCGGGCACGGGTACGCCTTCCCCGCGACGGTCCTGGTCCTCGGCGCCGGAACTTTGGGTCTGCTGGCGGTGCGGCTGCTGCGCGAACTGGGCTTCGCAGGCGAACTGTACGTGGCGGCGCGGCATCCCCTGCAAGCAGCGCTGGCGAAGGCCCTGGGAGCGAGCCGGGTTCACCCCAGCGCCACCGCCGCAGCCGAACGGCTGGGAGCGAAGCGGTACCGCCCTCTGCTCGGGCGCCCCGTTTACCGCGGCGGTTTCGACGCCGTCGTCGAAGCGGCCGGCAGCGCTGCGAGCCTCGACGAAGCCGCCTGGACGGCACGCGAGGGCGGCACCGTCCTGCTGTTGGGCGCGGCCGGTGAGGTGCGCCACGACTTCTCGCCCCACTGGTTCGCCGAACTCAACTGGATTGGCAGCTACACCTACGCCCGCACCGATTTCGACGACGCCGTGGCCCTGCTGCCCCAACTCGAAGGCATCGAACGGCTCGTGGCGCCGGCCTTTCGCTTGGAGGACTGGCCCCAAGCCCTGCGGGCGGCCCGCCAACGCCGCGCGGTCAAGGTGGTCTTCGCTCCTCAGGAGAAGTAGAGGACCCAGAACCAGGCCACGACCGCCCCGGGCAGCAGCGCCAGGGCCAGGGCCAGCCCCATGCGCGGATGCCCCAGGTAACCCAGCAGCACCTTGACGGCGTTGTTGACCAGCGTCGCCAGCAGGATCGCCCGCAGCGCCAGCTCCGCGTCGAGCCCGCCCTGGCTGAACAACCGCGCCACGCTGAGGGTGATCGCGTCGAGGTCCTGCAGCCCCGAGAGCGCCGCCACCGCATACACCCCTGCGGCCCCGAGCCAACCCTCGGCGGCGAAGGTCGCCAGCTTGACCAGCGCATAGAGCGCTCCGAAGAAAAGGGCCGAAGCCATCCCCAGCGGGTTCTTCAGCACCAGTTCGCCCGTATCCGCGGCAGCGGAGCGCGCCAGCTGGAGGCAGACCAGCAGGTTGACGAGCGCCCAGCCGAGCAGTGCGGGAGCCAGCACCGGAGCGAGGCCGGGCGCGAAAAGGGCGACCCAGGCAAGGACCCGGAGGTACATGAAGACCGAAGCCAGGCCCGCTGCGGCCGACCAGCTGTGCCAGGCTTCGGGTCGTGCGCGTGCACGACCCGCCATCGAAACGGTCACCGCCGTCGAAGAAACCAACCCACCCGCCAGCGCCGCAGCAAAAAGCCCTCGCTCACGCCACAGCCGCGTGAACACGAAGCCGGCGAAGTTGGCTCCCGCAACGAGCAGCACCATCAACCAGACCTCGCCCGGGCGCAGCACTCCTCCGGGGCCGTAACCGGCGTCGGGCAGCAACGGCCAGACCACCCCCCACAGCAGGGCCAGCAGCACCGCCGCCTCGAGGGTCTCCTCGCCGATCTGCGCCGACCAGCGGTGCAAGCGCTCCCGGTAGGTGAGCAGGCCCAGGGTCACGAGCCCGCCGAAGAGCGCGGCCGGGGCCTGCCCTTCGCCCGCGAGCACCCCCAGCAGGTAGACGACGAGTGCCGCCACCTCGCTGGTTGCCCCCGGCGCCCGCGAGAGCGACCACAACGCCATGGCTCCCACGACGGCAAAACCGACCGCCACCAAACCCGGTGTGCTCAGGAGAGCGCTGACCCCACCCAGCAGCCCGAGCAAAGCGTAGGTGCGCACGCCGCCAAGCACCCCGGTGGTGCACTCACGTTTGGCCCGCTCGCGCTCGAGCCCCACGGCGAACCCCACCAAGGTGGCCAGGGCCAGCCTGATCAACGAGCTTTCCACTGCCCTCAGTCTGCACCTTCGCCGCCCCGCCAGGCAACGGACCATCGCCCCTAAGCCGCGCGGATGGGTAGACTGGGGTCCATGCGCATCGGCCTGCTCGCCTACGGCGGCCTCGGCGGCAGCGGCACGGTCGCCGCCGAACTGGCCATGCGCCTGGCCGCACGCGGGCACACCACGGTGCTCGTCTCCAACCGGCGCCCCTTCCGCCTCGAGCCCACCCGCGGGATGCACTTCTTCCCGGTACGGATCCCCGACCACGCCGTGCTGCCCGGCTCCCTCTACGGCCTGGCGGCCGCCGGCGCCCTGCGCGCAGCCGCATCCAGGTTCGCCCTCGAGGTGGTGCACACCCACTACGCGATCCCCCACGCCGCAAGCGCCCGCCTGGCCGCGCTCGACCTGCCGCTGGTGCACACCCTGCACGGCACCGACGTGAACCAGCTGGGCCTCGATCCCGCGTTCCGTGAGGTGACCGCCCTGGCGCTCGCGGGCGCGCGCGTCACTGCGGTCTCCCGTTCGCTGGCGCAGCAGGCCCGGGTCGCCTTCGGGGTGGAGGCCGAGGTGATCCCCAACTTCGTGGACGCAGAGCGCTTCCGCCCGCGCCCCGAACGCCGACACCGCTACGTCGAGGCCGGCGAGGCGATGATCGTGCACGCCTCCAACTTCCGCCCCATCAAGCGCACCCCCGACCTGGTGCGGGCCTTCGCGCACCTGCTGCGCATGGGGGTACGGGCGCGCCTAGTCTTCCTGGGCGAGGGGCCCGAGCGCCCCGAGGCGGCCCGCATGGCGCGCGAGCTGGGCGTACGCGAGCGGGTGCGCTTCTTGCCGCCCACGCCGCACCCCGAGGAGGTGATCGGCGCGGCCGACCTGCTGTGGCTGCACTCCCAGGAGGAGTCGTTCGGGCTGGCCGCGCTCGAGGCGCTGGCCTCGGGGGTGCCCGTCGTCGCCGCACGGGTGGGCGGCCTCAGCGAGGTGGTGCGCGACGGTGTGACCGGGCGGCTCGTCGAGCTGGGCGACGTCTTCGGTCAGGCCGCGGCGAGCGCCGAGCTGCTCGCGGACCCCGAGCGCCTCGCCGCCCTGCGCCGCGCCGCCCGCGCGGACGCCCGCGACCGTTTCGATCCCGAAGCCGTCGTGGACCGCTACCTGGAGCTCTACGCCGCGGCTACGCCGTAGGCCCGGGCACGGCCGTGACCGGGTGGGGTTCCTCCCGGGCCAGGCTGCCCTCGCGTGCGCCCGGGTCGGCGGCAATCGGCAAAGCCGCGGGTTCGATGCGTACCTCGAACGCTTCCCGTTCGGGCAGGACCTCCCCGTCGCTCTGCAGCGGTACCGGGCGGTCGAAGTCGATGCGCAGGTGCACACCGCCCCGGTGACCGATCCGGGGATCGCTCAAGTGCCGGCCCGCTATCAGCCGGGGCAGGATTCCCAGCACCCCTGCACGGCTGAACGCACCGGCCCAAACGAGCTCGATCCTTCCGTCGTCGGGACGCGCCATCGGCGCGATCGGGAAGCCGCCCCCGTAGGTGGCGCTGTTCATCGCCGCGGCCAGCAGCAGGGGCCCCGCGTAGACCTCCTCGCCGTCCACCTGGATCCGGGCCCGGGGCAGGGTCAGCCCGTGCAGTACGGCGGTCAGGGCCCACAGGTAGCGCGGCAGGCCCCGCAGGTACCGGGGCGCGTCGAAGGCGCGCCGCGCCACCGCCGCGTCCAGCCCGGCGGTGGCGCTCGATGCGAAGGGTTCGCCGTCCACGACGCCGCGGTCGAAGCGCACCACCCCGCCCCAAAGAGCGGTGGAAAGGGCCCGCTCGATGCGGAAGCGGTGCAGCCCGGCCATGCGCGCGATGTCGTTCCCCGAACCCACCGGCACCACGCCCAGCACCTGACCCGGTCCCAGCGCCCGCACCACCTCGTGCGCGGTGCCGTCGCCCCCCACGGCCACCACCCGGGCGTCCGGAGGCGCCCGCCGGGTCAGCTCGCTGGCATGGCCCGGACCTTCGGTCACCCAGACGGGCACCTCGGGCGCCCAGCGCCGCACCCAGGACTGGATGCGCGCCAGCTGGCCGCCGACCCGGCCGCGCCCGGCCGCGGGGTTGACGAGAATGACCGCAGGGTCCATTGGCCCATTTTATACGCCGTGGGATAATGCCCCCATGGGCCTGCTCGCCCGCTTCCTGGACGGCGCCCCGGCGCCGCTGCGGCTCTGGCTCACCCGCGCGGGGCCGGTGGAAAATCCGGAGGGCGTCCTCTACAGCCACCCGGGCCTCCCGCTCACGCAAACGGGCCGGGTCGCGCTCGAAGCGCTGGCCGCCCGGATCGAGGAGGACGCGGTGGCCCACGTCTACGCCGCCGACAGCCGCGCCGAAGCCGAGGCCGCGCGGCTCCTTGCCACACACCTGGGCGCGCCCTACACCCTGGAGCCCGCGCTGCGCGAACGCGCCTGGGGCGACTGGGAAGGGCTTCCCTTCGCAGCGGTGCGGCGGCGCTGGCCCGGGCAGGTAGAGCGCTGGAAACGCGACGAAGCGGGGTTCGCGCCGCCCGCGGGCGAGAGCCTGGCGGACGTGGAACGGCGCGCCGGGCCGCTGCTCGACGGCCTGATCGAGCGGCACGCAGGGCAGGCGGTCGTGCTCGTGGGCAACTGCACGGTCAACCGGGTGGCGCTCGCCCGGGCCCTCCCCTTCCTGACGCTCGCAGAGGGGCTGCGGCTGGAGCAGGACTACGCCCGCTGGACGCTCTTGCGCTTCTACGGCAAGGACGGCCTGCTGGCGCGCCTGAACGACTGAGACCGGTGCTACAATCAAAGCAACCATGGTACGGCCGGTGCGCCAAGAAGACCTGGGCGGTCTGCTCGAGCTGCTGCGCTGGATGGACGCCGACCCGGCGCGCCGGGTGCTCGCGCCCGAGGCCCGCAGCGAAGACGAGCTCTGGTGGGCCGCCGACGAAGGCTGGGTGCTCGAGGAAGGCGGCCGCGTCGCCGGTTACGCCGCGCTCTACCCTTTCCGACAGGGAGGTGCGCTGGAGGGCCCGCTGGTCAGGGACGCGCGGCCTGCACCGCTGCTCGAGCGGGCCGACCGCGAGGCCGTAGAACGCGGCTGGCACACCCTCTACGCCTTTCCCCACGAAGCCAACGCCGCACTACGAAACGAACTCGCCGCCGCGGGCTACGCGCCGCTGCACACCTCGTACTTCTTCAGCACGCCGCCGCGCGACCTCGCCTACCCTACGCCTGCAGGGGTACGCATCGAACGGGTGGAAAACCTGGACCCGGAGGTCTACTGTGACCTCTACCGCGCGAGCGAGGACGCCTGGAGCCTGCGCCTGGACTGGACGGCGCTCGAGCTGATCGAGCACTTCCAGCGCCCCGACGTGCGCCTGTGGTACGCCTTCGCGGGGGACCGTCCGGTGGGGCTGGTGGAGCTGGAAACCGCCCCCGAGGCCGCGGAGATCGCCTACCTGGGCGTCGTTCCCGAGGCGCGGGGCCGCGGCGTGGGCCGGGCGCTCTTGGCCGTAGCGGCCGCGTACGCCTTTTCCAGCGGAGCGCCCCTGCTGAAGGTGCGCGCCCACGACCACGAAAAAGCGGCCATCGCCCTCTACGAGCGCCTGGGGTTCGACCTCAGTGACGCCGTCGTAACCTACGCCAAAGAACTGGGCTGAGCGCGCCCAGAACCAGAACCAGCACCAGGCCCCGCTCCGGGTACCAGCGGCGGTAGGCGAGGCGCACCGGAAAGGGCTGGCCCAGCCGGGCCTCCCAAACGTAGGTGCGCCCCTCGACGCGTGCGGCGTTGCTTGCGCGGGCGCGCCAGGGCGCTTCCACCTTGAAGACGAAGGGCAGCCCCAGCGCGCGCACGAAGGGCGGCAGCTCGGCCACCCGCCCCACGTCGAGGGTGCCGGCGAGGGCGTAGTCCTCGAAGAGCACCCAGCTGGTGCGCGAGAAGACCAGCCCGCTGCGGTCGGCGAAGGCGAAACGTCCCGGCAGCCAGCCGCTGAGCCGGTCCCAACCCGCCAGCTTGAGGGGCTCGACGGCGCTCAGGCGCGTGGCCGAGAGGCGCACGTCGCGGAAGCCGCTCAGGCGCAGCCGTTCGGCGATCTGGGAGCCCTGCCCCGAAAGCGCGTCGCCCTCGAGCCGCACCCTCAGGTCGATCGAGCCGTCGGGATGCCAGGTCAGCTTGGCCTCGGTCTCGAGGCAGCCGGAGAGCGCCGCCGTGAGTGCGAAGGCGAGGGTCAAGAGGAGGAGCTTCCGTCCGGTCCGCATGCTGTTACCGTTATATGCCAGGAAAATGAGTTCTTTCCAGGGTCATGGCCGTAGGGTCCGTTGAGGCTCCTTGCCGCTCTCGGCCGGACGACGATCGGTAAAGCCGGTGCTACGACCTCCTCTTTCGCTTCCTTCTTGTTGCCTGCTCGCTTTCACGACCGGTGTGGGGCTCTGGATTCTCAAAGGCGTCGTGGGTTCGAGGAATCCACACCTCGGCATGACCTGCTAGGCTGAAGCTATGCGCAACCTCGACGCCCACGAGGACTACAAGGTCGACAAGGCCCAGCTGCACCGTGACCTCGCCGGTCTGGTCGGGAGCTTTCCCACCCCCCGCGAGGCCTACCCCGCCCCTTACGGGGTGGTGGGCTACGGCGAAGCCTGGTGGCCCGCCCAGCTGGCCCAGCTCTGGACCGGCCGACTGATGGCCGAAGGCGGCACCCAGTTCGTCCTGCAGGGTGGGCTCGACCTGGGGGCGGCCGCCGGCGCGGTGGCTGCGGCCGAGGCCAGCGGCGCGCGCGTGCTGCGCGTGGGTTTCGGCGACGCGGTGGACGTACCGGTGGACCCCCACCCGCTCAGCCCCTACCGCTACCTGCGCTTCCTGCAGGAAGCCACCGGCAAATCCGAAACTGGCGACCGCACCGACCGCGCCCTCGCCGCGCTCGCCGCCGGCTTGAAACCCGAGGTGCCCACCGAGGACAACCCCGCCAAGTTCTTCGCCTGGAATCTGGTCGAACGCATCCCCGTCTGGGTCGTTTCCGAGCGCTACGCGGGCACGGGGCTGGCCCCCGCGCTGCAACAGACCTTCGCCCGCATCGCCGGCAGCCTCTCCATCGCCCCGCCGCCGGGCAGCCTCGAGTTCTTCATCACCGCGCTGGAAGCCCGGCACGAGCAGGGCGATCCGCTGGCGGCGGTGGTGCTGGGCGAGGATGAGCGCACCCGCCTGGCCGTGGAGGTTCTGGAAACACGGGTGGACACCGTGCTCGAGCTGCCCGAGCCGCCGGCCGAGGGCCTGATCCCCGAAGCCATGGCGGCCTGGTACTTCGTGGCCTGGGCCGCGTACTACCTGGCCATCCTCTACGGCCGCGACCCCGGCGACGCCGAGGTGCTCGCGCGGCTGCGCGAAGAGGCGTGAAGCCGCCGCCCTTTCCCCGCCCTGTGGACCTCGCGGCGGCGGGCGCGCTGCAGCGGAAACTGGCCGCACGCGTCGAACTCGCCGGGAGCTGGGCGGGGGTGCGGCGGCTGGCTGCGCTCGACGCCTCGATCCGCCGGGGCGGACCCCTGGTGGCCGCGGCGGTGCTGTGGGACCTGACGGCCGGGCGGACGCTGGCCGTCGGGATCGCGCGCACAGCGGCAGACGAGGTCTTCCCCTACGTGCCCGGCTACCTCTCCTTCCGCGAGGCGCCGGTCTACCTGGCCGCGCTCGAGGCCCTGGAAAGCGAACCCGACGCGCTGCTGGTGGACGGTCAGGGCATCGCCCACCCTCGCGGCCTGGGCATCGCCGCCCACCTGGGGGTGCACACCGGCCTTTCCAGCCTGGGCGTCGCCAAGAGCCGCCTTTTCGGCGAACCCGTGGGCGCACTCGCCGAGGACGCTGGCGCGGCCGTTCCCCTCTGCTCCGAGGCCGCCCCCGTCGGCACCCCCTGCACCCGGGGGCGGCAGCTGGGCTGGGTGGTGCGCACCCGGGCGCGGGTGAAACCCGTCTACGTGTCCCCGGGGCACCGCATCGGCATGAACGAGGCGCTCGCAGCCGTGCTCGCCCTGCCGCGGCGCACCAAACTCCCCGAACCGCTGCGCCAGGCCCACGTCTGGGCGGGGCGCGCCCGCCGCGAGGGCCTGGTGGGCCGCGTCGTTTTCGGGTAAAACGAGTTGTGGCCGCCCCGATCCGCCCCAACCTGGTCTACCGCACGGTCAAACGCATCGTCCGCGGGCTGCTCGGGCTCTTCTACCGCATCGAGGTGGAGGGGACGGAGCGCGTGCCCATGGAAGGCCCGGTCGTCATCGCCTCCAACCACCACTCGTTTCTCGACCCGCTCGTCATCGGCGTCGTGCTGCCCCGCCCCATCGCCTTCATCGCTCGCGGCGACCTCTTCCGCATCCCCGGGCTGGGCTGGTTGCTACGCAAGCTCTACGCCATCCCGGTGGAACGGGGCTCCGGCGACCTGGCCGCGGTCAAGGCGGCCATCCGCGCCCTGCGCGCGGGAATGGCCTTCGGCATCTTCCCCGAGGGGCGGCGCAGCCGCAGCGGCCGGCTCGAGCCCTTCAAGACGGGCACTGCGGCCATCGCGCTGCGCACCCGGGCACCGGTGCTGCCGGTCGCCGTCGTGGGCACCCGCGAGGTCTGGCCCCCGGGGAAGCGGCCGCGCCTGAGGGGTAGGATTCGCGTGCTCATCGGCGATCCCATCGATCTGGACGGCGCCGCGGGCCGGCTCGACAAGGTCCGCCTGGAAGAGGCCACGCGCCGCATCGAGGCCGCCGTGGCCGGTTTGCTGCCGCTGGATTACTTACCGGAAGGATACTTTAGCAGGGCAACCTTGCAGCAAGAAACGCCAGAAAACGCGGACCAGGCTTGAATCCCCACAGTCAGGCATGGTATAGTCCGTAAAGAAGGCACTATTCAGGGAGGAGTATGTATGGCAAAAAAGAAGACGGTTACGAAATCGGATCTGGTCAACCACGTCGCCGAGATCACCGGGCTGAAGAAGAAGGACACGAAGGCCTGCATCGATACCTTCCTCGACGAGATCGCCACCTTCCTCGACCGCGACTACAAGGTGCAGCTCACCGGCTTCGGGACCTTCGAGGTGCGCAAGCGCAAAGCCCGCACCGGCGTGAAGCCCGGCACCACCGAGAAGATCAAGATCCCCGCCTCCAAGTACCCGGCCTTCAAGCCCGGCAAGGCGCTGAAGGAAAAGGTCCGCGTATAACGTACTTGCGCAAGAAAAAGCAGGCCCGCGGGCCTGCTTTTTCTTGGTTGGGCCGCGTTCAGCCGGCCGCTTCGGCGGGCACGCCGGCGCCCAGGCGCCGCTCGAGCACGCGCCGCTGCTCGGCGAAGGTGCCCCAGTGGGCCTGGCCGTCGATCACGGTGATCGGGGCGACGCGCACCCCGTAGTTCCTTACGGCCTCGTCGGCGACCTCAGGGCGGCTCAGGTCCCGCTCCTCGTAGGCCACGCCGCGCGCCTCGAGCCACTCCTTCACCGCCGCGCAGTCGGGGCAGCCGGGGCTGGTGTAGAGCAGCACCCGGGCCCCGGTGGCCCCGGTGCGCGGCGCAGGGCCCGCAGAGGCCGCTTCGCCCGCGAACTGCGGCGGCTGGAAGTAGCGGAGGCGCAGCGAGTTCGTGAGCACCAGGATGCTCGAGAGGCTCATTGCGCCCGCGGCCAGCGCCGGCTGCAGGAGCAGGCCGGTAAAGGGATAGAGAACCCCCGCGGCGACCGGGATCAGGGCGGTGTTGTAGCCGAAGGCCCAGAAGAAGTTCCAGTAGATCGTGGCGAGCGTCTTCCTTGCCAGCGCCCGGGCGCGCACCACGGCGCGCAGGTCGCCCTGCATCAGCACCACGTCGCCGGCCTCGACCGCGATGTCGG
>Ga0256841_1001288_pt1 | contig 22252 bp, 21 predicted proteins | sample 356308metaG_FD_185971 | JGI IMG/M metagenome (GOLD analysis project Ga0256841, IMG submission 185971) | Hydrothermal vent microbial communities from Mid Atlantic Ridge, Atlantic Ocean - 356-308 | ecosystem: Environmental > Aquatic > Marine > Hydrothermal vents | place: Atlantic Ocean: Mid... | reverse complement strand
CTTCAATTAAAAATTTAATTATATGTTGTTATTTGAATACAAATAAAAGATCAACAATGAAATATACAATTTTCATAAAAAATCCCCACAACGGACTGTAAATAAAGAATAAGAGGATAAGCGATCCGTAAAGTCCTAGGTTTAAATATTTTGCAGTGTACTTATTAGGAAAAATATCAAACAAAATATGAGACCCGTCTAACGGCGGTATCGGTAATAAATTAAAAACAAACAAAAAGATATTGAAATAAATGGAGCTAATAAGAATTTTACTAATTAAAATACTTCCGCCGGGTAAAAAGTTGCGATACACAAAAAGCAACAGTAAAAAAAACAATGCAAACAAAAAATTAGAAATTGGTCCGGCTGCGGAGACAATAGCGTCATCTCTAAAATTATTCTTGAAATTACGTCTATCCACCGGAACGGGTTTTGCCCAACCTATTAACATATAACCCGAACTAAACGCAAGAATTGGCATAACTATACTTCCGAAAAAGTCCAAGTGCTTAATAGGATTTAATGTTAATCTTCCTAAATTTTTTGCCGTGGGGTCGCCAAACTTATTAGCCCAAAAAGCATGAGAAAATTCATGGATTGCAAGAGAGAAGAAAAAAACAGGTAAAAAATATAAGAACAAAACCAGCTTTTCGGAAACATGAATATTATCCATTAACATTAACCTCGCGGGTGAAAATCTTTATGAACTTGTTTGATATATTCCCTATCGATATGCGTATAAATCTGCGTAGTGGAAATATCAGCGTGACCTAACATTTCTTGAACGGCACGCAAGTCAGCGCCTCCTTCCAATAAATGTGTTGCAAACGAATGGCGAAATGTATGAGGATGGACGTCTTTTTGAATACCTGCTTCCTTTGTGTAACGATTAACAATTTTCCAAATTGCCATCCTCGAAAGACTTGTACCTCTCTTACTTAAAAAAACAATATTTTTACTTTTCATTCTCTTTTCAAAAAGCGGACGGACTTTAATTAAATATTCCGATACCCAATTTATTGCGCTTTTACCTACGGGAACAATTCTTTGCTTCGAACCTTTTCCGAAGACCCTAATTACTCCGTCGTCAAAAAATAAATCCGATACTTTAAGATTAATCAATTCCGAAACCCTTAAACCCGACGAATAAAAAAGCTCGAGTATTGCTTTATTCCTCAATCCGGTTTTATCGTTAACATCCGGTGCACTTAAAATTTTTTCAACTTCTTCAAAAGAAAGCACAACGGGTAATTTTCTTTGACTTTTTGCAGATGAAATTTCTTTGACAGGATTTTTCTCAATATATTTTTGCGAATAGAGATACTTAAAAAATCCTTTTAGGGATGATGTATACCTTGCTGATGTGGATGATTTCAGATTTAAACTTAGCTGTTCGTCAAAAAAATTCCAAATATCTTTTGAAGTTATTTCATTTAAATCTTTTATATTTTTATTTTGAAGAAACATCAAAAATTTTTTTAAATCGTGTTCGTATGAATTGATTGTATTATCAGATTTGTTTTGTTCAAGTTTAAGGACGGTTAAATACTCCTTAACAAATTGCTCCATCATTTTTCACTTTCACCGCTATCATTTTCCATTTCATCTTGTTTCGGATATCTTATTCGTTTATGATGCTGACTGATTAAAGTGCTAATAAAGGTCTTTTTGATTTTGGTTAAATCATCCAAAGTTATCGGTGATTCGTCTAATTGACCGTCGTCAATTCTGTTTTGGATTAAATTATTTACAACATTTTCAATTTTTTGAGTATCGGGTTCTTGCATTGCCCTAACAGTGGACTCGCAAGCGTCTGCCAGCATAACCAAAGTAGTTTCTTTTGTATTCGGTTTAGGACCAGGATACCTAAAATCATTAATGTCCACATTTTCTTCGCCTTCCTTTTCCTTTGCCTTCTCGTAAAAATAAGAAACCAACATAGTTCCATGGTGCATCGGAATAAAATCAATTATTTCCTGGGGCAATTTATGTTCTTTTGCCAATCTAATTCCGTCTATTACATGGGCAATAATAATTTTAGCGCTTTCCCGGGGTTCAAGGCTATCGTGAATATTATTATTATCCAATTGATTTTCCGCAAACGCCTCGGGGTTTACAGTTTTGCCAACATCATGATAGTAAGCTCCCACTCTGGCTAAAATAGGATTTGCGCCAATTTCTTCGGCAGCGCTTTCAACCATAGTTCCTATCGTCATCGAATGCGTAAAAGTACCCGGCGTAACCTTGGCAATTTCCCTGAGCAACGGCGTGTTAAAATCGGATAGTTCTAAAAGTGTTAATTCGGTTGTAATATTAAAAATTTTCTCGAAGAATATAATAAAACCATACGTTAAAATGGGACTGAGCAATGCGTTTGAAGCAGCAAAGCCGGATTGAATAAGCATGCGGTCAATCGATTCGAAACGCTCCAAGCCGAATGCAAAAATACTGACTATATAACCTATTAAAATATAAACGAACGACCGGAAAATTTGATTTCTGTTTCTTATATCCCTAACCGTGTAGGCAGCCAAAGCGCCGGCAAAAATATTCATTAAAGTAAATACATAATCGTTTCCGCGCAAACCTCCGGCTATTAATGCGGCTACTACCGTACCGTAAAATCCAACTCTTGAATCGAATATAATTGTAAGCAGCATAGAAGCCGCCGGTACAAGAACCAACAGTTCTACCGGAGCTTTTACGTTCATTTGGTAAACAAGAAAAGTAAGAAAACTTATAAACAGCAAAATGATAGTTATAATTAAAATTTTTGAATTGTCCCAAAATATCTTTTTGCGGAAAAGAAAAATATAAATACTTAATAAAGCTAAAATAATTATGATATGTAAAAATTTTCCCAAATTTTGAAAGAATTGCATCCAAAAAGTTGTTTTTTGTCCTTTTGCAATCTTATACGAATCGATCTTCAATTTTATTTCAGGAGTAATTCTATCGTGCTTGGCAACTATTCTTTCATTTTCTTCAACAATACCAACATTCCTGGGTACTTTACTTTCCGAAACTTTAATTGCGTTATCGGTTAATTCCTGATTATAAATAATATTCGGTTTAAGAAAATGCGACGCATATTCTTCTATTGCATCATTTAATTGGGGGTCCTTTCCGAAATATTTAGCAATTTGATTTCTTAATTCAATTCGAACCGTTTGTTTATCGGGGAAAAAAGTTTTGGCAAAAACTTTCTCAAACTTCCCTTCTCTAACGGCAATGCTGTCTTTTTTTATTTCATTATAATTTCTGTCTAAAAATTTTGAATTGTAAATAGCGCTTATAATTCTTCTTAATTTTTTGAAAATATTAGCCATCGATTGATTATAATTAATAGCCAATACATTTTCATACTTTCTGATATTTTTAAATTTTTCATACGAAGAATTACTTAAAAAAGTATTGTTTTTATTAGTATTGTCCTTCGACTGCCGGGCTAAATCTTCATCTATTATTTTTAAAAGAAATTTGTTGTACGCAGTTAGCGAATCCAGATATTTTTTCTTTATAGTATTATCAACAACAAATACCGGCAAGGTTTTTTCGGCAGCGGCTTGAAGTTCCTTTTTATAAGTTTCGGGGTCTTTTAAAATTTCAAAAGGAATAGAAGCAATCAAATCATCTTGAGTCCATACAGATCCAACGGTAACCTCGGATTCTATCGATTCTCCTCTTGGGAACATTAAAACCATCAGAATGATTGTAACAAGAATTAAAAGCACTTTAATTCTTTTACTTTTTTTTATTTTTGTTTTTGTTGCTTCTGAAAACATTAGCTTTTTTTAGCCTCCAAAACCATGTTTAAAAATTCGGCGGTAGCATCTTCATTATTATTACGTTTCGTAATATAATCAGCCATAGCTTTAATTTCATCCACGGCATTTGCAACCGCAATTTTTAGTGAATCGGATTCGAATAATGATCTGTCGTTATACCAATCGCCTACAACAGCAGTATCTTTAATTTTTATTTTCAAATGTTTGGTAAGCCTTTTAAGTCCGGTACCTTTACTGTTTCCACGATTTCTAATTTCCAAATAATAAACTTGATCGTGATCATGGGATTTATAAAAGGATGTAGCTAATCCAAAACTATAAGGAAATTTTGTTTGATCGAGAATATGTTTAACCGCTTTTTTATTTTCGCCGGTAATAATTATTTCCAAAGTTTGACGCAAATATCTTTCGTATGAATCCACCTTTTGAAATTTAGCGCCGAATTTTTCGATCAGTTGAGGAATCAACGAATTATTTTCGGTATAGTATATTGCTTCGCCGTGACAAAGAGCTATTTTCAGCATAAATTTATCTACCAATTCTAAATTTTTCAACACATACTTTTCTTTAACATAAGATTCATGAATGGTTTTCCCGTCGGGATAATTTTTAATTAGCGCTCCATCTAACGATATTAACGGCGATGTTAAATTTAAAGTTTTTGCATGATACGTTACCGCACTATGTAATCTTCCGGATGCAAAAGAAAATCTGACGCCTAACTCTTTCAACTCCTTGACCAAATCGATTGTTTCTTTTCCGATTTCATCATATTTGTTTACTAATGTTCCGTCAAGATCGAATACAATCAATTTTATTTTTTTTAATCTGTCTTTGTCCAGCATATCCGGTATAAGAAAATAGAAAAATGTATTACACAAAGATAATGTAAATCAAGTTAAAAATTAGGATGAAATTGAATTCCCGGTAAACTACACAGAATTTGAAGAAGATAACTTACTTAAGAAGAAACCGATAAAAATTGTACCTAAAACGCCCACCAAAGTAAACCACGTCCAGCCTACCAATTGAAGTGAGATAACGGTAATCATTAAAAATATACCGGATGTAAAACCCGCCAGCGCATCTTCTTGAACGGCTTTTTTAACAAACAATCCCAACATAAAGGTACCCAATAAACCTCCGTACGTAAAAGATGCAATGCTTAAAGCAAGTTCCACTACAGTGTGAGAAGTGTTCATAAAAAATATTGCCGCGCCCACCAATAAAACCGCCCACATTATTGTCATCACCCTCGATATTTTTAATTCTCTAACGGGATCATCAACCTTTTTAAAAGGTTTATACAAATCCAACATACTTGAAGAAGATAACGAACTGATTGACCCGGCTAAAGTTGACATTGCCGCAGCAAAAAGTCCGGCAATAATAATCCCCGAAAAAGGTGACGGTAATTTTTCTATTATAAATTTTGGAAAAATTTCATCCGAACGGATTCCGGTTTTACCGTAAAAAGCAAACAGCGCAATTCCGAGGAGAAGAAAAATTGCAAATTGAATTATGACGATAATACCGCTGCCAATTATTGCTTTTTGAGCGGAGCGTAAATTTTTAGTTGTTAGCAACCTCTGAACAATCAGTTGGTCTGTTCCGTGCGAAGCCATCGAAAGAAAAGCGCCGCCTAAAATTCCACCCAAAAGTGTGTATGGTTGTTTAAAAAAGCCGGAGAATCCGGAGTCAAATCCCAAATTAAAAATTTGTAATTTACTTTTAATTTCCGGGTTATTAATTATTGCTCCAACTCCATTGGGTAAAAAGTGATAAATAAGGAAGTACAAAGCAATTAAAGCACCGCCCAAATAAATGAACATTAAGAGCACATCAACCCAAATAACCCCTTTAACTCCACCAGTATAAGTATATACTAATGTGACCGCAGCAATAATTATTATTGCAAGCGGATAATTTATGTTCAACATTAATTTTAACGGGATGGCGGTTGCAAATAGTCTTACACCGTCGGCAGCAGTTCTGGTAAATAAAAAAACAATTGAGGAAAACGAGCGTGTTTTACCGCCGAATCTTTGGTCCAGGAAAGAATATGCAGTGCTTAAATTCCCTTCAAAATACGAGGGTAAAAAGAATACAGCGACAATAATTCTGCCGATTAAATAACCGAAAGTAACTTGTAAAAAGTTCAGGTTTGTTAAATATGCCAAGCCGGGGATAGAAATAAAAGTAAGGGTACTGGTTTCGGCGGCAACAATTGAAAAACAAACCGCCCACCAGGGGACCGATTTGGCGCCCAGGAAATAATCTTTAGTAGATTTTTGTTTTCCGCCAGACAGAACACCTAATGCAGCAGTGCCTATAAGAAAAATTACTATAATAACATAATCAGAAGTTCTATTCACTAAAAAAGCCTATATTAATTTTAATTCTGAAACGGCTTCTTCCACAGTAGAACTGATTGGAAGAACTCGATCGAGTTGAGAAATTTCTATAAGCGATCTTACGCCCTTTTGCGGTGAGGCAATACGAATTTCTCCTTCTTTCGATTGTAAAATTCTAAATGCAAGCAAAATTGCACTTAATCCCGAACTGTCGCAATATTCAACTTCCGATAAATCCATAACAAGCTTATTTATATCGTCAGCTGTAAGGAGTATTGTGAGTTCCCCTTTAACCAAACCGGCAATATTAGCATCAAATTTCTTTTCAAGAAGTTTAAATATTGCAATATTGTCTATTTTTTTTAATTCAAAATTAACTGTTTCTTCCATTTTGCCGTCGCATTTGATTTGAAATATTTTTAAAACATTTTTACGGAATTCAACAGATTTCTGTATGAAATTTCGGAATTAAGTTTTCTGTTTATGACCTGAAAATTATAATAAGTTTCGGTCTGTTTCCGTTTGAACCCAACCCTAAATTTTGCATTAACGATATTTGCAACTGCAATATAAAATAAATTTTCGTTTCTATTAAGGTCAACAACAACGTCAAATTTTTTTTCCCTTAATTTATCAATTAAATTTTTGTTGGGCAAACCTATTTTATTAACGTCTTGTATTCCATAACCGATAAAAGAATATTTTCTTCCTTCGGGAACAAGATTAATTTTATATTCCGGCAAAAAAAGAGTAATATTTTTTTTATGAATCAAAAAATATCTAACCACGTCAAATCCGTTTTTGAAATCATTATCATTACCAGGTAATAAGAATAAAAAATCATTAGAAGCGCTAAGGAACTTATTGCCGATATTTATAGAATAATTTTTGTTAAGAAATTTTTTATTGAAAATGTATTTAGCAATATTGTTCTTTGCTTCGTTAATCATCCTTTAACTTTTCCCTAAAAAAGATAAAAATTGATTCTCGTCAATTATGTTCAATCCCAATTCTTTAGCTTTATTAAATTTTGAACCCGGGTTTTCACCAACAATTACATAGTCCGTTTTTTTACTGACCGAAGACGATACTTTGCCGCCGTATTTAAGAATAATATCTTTCGCTTCTTCTCTTGTTAACGAACTTAAAGAACCCGTAATCACAAAAGATTTCCCTTCAATTTTTTCATTTTTATCAACAGTAATACTAGACGCATTAAAATTCAATCCGTCTTCTTTTAATTTACTAATAATTCTTAAATTTTCTTCATTAGAAAAGAAAGATTTTACACTTTTACTAATACTGGAACCAATATCGTAAATGGACTCTATTTCTTCTTCGGAAGCGTTCATCAATTTTTCCATAGTTCCGAAATGCCTTGCTAACTTTACGGCTGCACCGGCTCCCACATATCTAATTCCCAACCCGAAAATTAATCTTTCCAAAGGTTGTTTTTTACTCTTTTCTATTGAAGCAAGTAGTTTATTAACGCTTTTTTTGCCTAAACCTTCTATTTTAATAAGCTCATCATAATGTTTATACAATTTGTAAATATCGTCAAATGATTTTAAATATCCTAAATCAACCAATTGATCAACAAGGGACTTACCCAATCCTTCAATATCCATTGCACCGCGGCTAACAAAATGCTCTAATCTGCCTTTAATTTGCGCCGGACAGTTAGAATTTTGACAATAAATTGCAACTTCTTCTTCCGGTTTGTATAAAAGCGAATTACATACCGGACAACGTTCGGGTATTTTAACTTTTTGAGAATTTGCAGGTCTTTTTTCTAATACAACGGAAACTATTTTGGGAATTACATCGCCGCCTTTTTCAATTACAACAGTATCTCCAACCCGTATGTCTTTTCTTTCTATTTCGTCAATATTATGAAGAGTTGCTCGGCTGATAGTTGAACCGGCAAGAAAAACAGGTTGTAGTTCCGCTACGGGAGTAAGTGCGCCGGTACGGCCGACTTGCCAAGTAATTTTTAACAATTTTGTGATTGCTTGTTTTGCTTTAAATTTATATGCAACCGCCCATCTGGGTGATTTTGCAATATTGCCTAATTTTTTTTGCTGCTCGAAAGAATTAACTTTAATAACTACACCGTCAATTTCGTAAGGCAAACTGTCTCTTTTAATTTCCCATTCATTACAAAAGCTAATTACTTCTTGCATGTTATCGCATAATTTAAAATTCGGATTAACTTTAAAACCCAATTTTTGTAACTCTTTAAGGGATTCGAATTGCGAATTAATTTCTGAATTTCCGGCTAGCAAATAATACACGAATATATCTAAAGGTCGCCGTGCAACTTCTTTTGGATCTTGCAGTTTTAAAGTGCCGGCTGTTGAGTTACGCGGATTTGCAAAAATTTTTTCGCCTCTTAACATTCTACTTCTATTAAGCTCATTAAAAGCTTCTATTTCCATAAAAATTTCGCCGCGTACTTCAAGCTCGGATGACAAATAATTTTTGTTAATATCGTTAATTTTTAGCGGGACCGATTTAATTGTTTTCACATTATTGGTAATTTCTTCGCCAACAAAACCATCGCCCCTTGTAGCAGCTTTGTAAAGAATTCCATTGCGATAAATTATACTGACTGATACACCGTCTATTTTTAATTCGGTTACATATTCAACTTTTGCGGCTTCACCCAATACATCTTTAACTTTTCTGTCAAAATCGAATAAGTCCTCTTCATTGTAAGTGTTTGCCAGACTTAACATGGGAACTTTGTGTTTAAGCGGCGGGAACTCCTTTGTTAAATCGGATCCAACTCTTTGCGTAGGCGAATCGGGGGTAACAAATCCGGGATTTTCTTTTTCTAGTTTTTCTAATTCTTTATAAAGCTTGTCATATTCGTAATCGCTTATTAAACTTTCGGAAAGCACATAATAATGGTAATCATATTTATTAATTAATTCGCGTAATTTTTCAATTCTATTTTTTACAGAATTATTTACCATTTGATGTTTTCTTTTTCAAGCGGATATATTTGACGCCGTTTTCTGTTATAAATAAATTTCTTACTCTGCCTTTCCGTTTGTAAAAGTCCAGTTTTTTACCGTTAAGAATTAATTCCACACCCGCAGAATTACCTATAAGTAAATTAAAATTATTCTCCGCGGGAAATTCTTTTTTAATTCCCGGATAAATTACAAACTCTCCTTTTAGTTTACCGTCGGCTGAAATTCTGACCCAAGACGTATCGATTCCTTGTACTACAAGCAACAATTTGCTCCCGTTTACTTTATTTCCTGTTACGGTCTCGGTTTTATTTTCAACGGATGTTTTTACATTTTTTTTAACGGTTGAATCTTGTTTTGAAATTATTTCTGTGTAAGGCGTTTCTTTTATTATTTCGGTAGAATCATTTTTTAAAAAGGCGAAATAAATTATAGCGGCAAGTATAAATAAAATAATGATTCCAGTTAAAACCCGTTTATCTTGAAATTGATTTTTATTGCCGGTTAATTGATCCTCTTCGTTAACTGAAGAATCGATGAACTGTTTTTGTTGTGTACCTGATGATAAATTATCCGTCTCTTGTTCCGTATCAATATTATTTTCTTCCAAAGGTCCTTGTTTAATCATATTGTATTCTTTAAGCGTCTCTTCACCGTTTAATCCAATTGCCTCGGCATATTCTTTAATAAACGCTTTAATATAAACTTCAGGCATAACATCAAAATCGCCTTCTTCCAAAGCCTGTAAAAATTTTTTATCAATCCTTGTAATTTCAAAAACCTGGGAAAGGTCAATCCCGTTTGCTTCGCGAGTTTCTTTAAGCTTTTTGCTAAATTCTTTTAATCCTTCGCTCTGTTCCATCAAATTTTTATACTTAATTATTAATTAATTCTTTTTAGTTTTGCCGCAAATGCTCCGTCCATATTATGCAAATTCGGAAAAGTTTGTACAGTGCCGTTTTCTGAAATAATTTCTGCAGGCAAGGTATCTGTTAAATCCATTAACTCAAAATTACCGTGATTTTCCAAAAATTGCTTGACTACTTCAAAATTTTCTTCCGGTTCTATTGTACAGGTGCTGTAAACCACATAACCGCCCGGTTTAACTAAAGATGCGGCTTTTTCTAAAAGCGTATATTGTGTTTTAGCCAATTTCCGAATATCCAACAGGTCCCTTTTCCATTTTATATCCGGTTTTTTTGTTAAAGTTCCTAATCCCGAACATGGAGCATCCAAAAGAACTCTGTCGAATAATTGTTCGTCTTCATATTCCAATGCATCTATTACAATGGATTTGGTATTTGTGACGCCCAATCTGTTTAAATTGGCATTTAATATTTTCAGTCTGCTCTCAAATTTATCTAATGCAACCAACTCCCCGGTATTTTTCATTAGTTCTGCCAAGTATGCTGTTTTACCGCCCGGTGCGGCGCAAAGGTCTAATACCCGCATATTTTGATCGATGCCTAATGCTTCGCAAGAGATAGCTGTACTTTCATCTTGAATGGAAAAATATCCTTTGGCAAAATAGTTCCAATCTTGTATGTTGGTTAATTTGTTTAGCTTTATAAAATTTTCAAAAAATCTTCCTTTGTTGAATGATAAATCAACGCTTTTTAATAATTGTTGAAATTCATCTTTGTTGGTTTTAAGCCGGTTAACACGTAACGTTAAGGAAGGTTTCATATTGTTTGCAATTAATAACGATTCGGTAAATTCTTTACCGTAACGGTTCAGCCATCTTTTTACCATCCAGGAAGGATGGGAATAGTAAGCGCTGAAGTATCCTTTCAAATCCTCATCGGGATTGGGATATCTGATATTATCTTTATTTCTAATAATATTTCTTAAAACAGCATTAGTTAAATCGGCTGATTTTTGTCCTTGTAATTTTTTCACAAATTCAACCGATTCGTTTACGGCGGCATAATCGGGTATTTTATCTAAAAATAAAATTTGATAAAGCGCAACACGCATTGAATTTTTAACATTCGGTATACACTTGGAAAATTGCCCTTTATAAAATCCATTCAAAACCCAATCAATTCTACCCAACCATCTAATTACGCCGTGAACAATTTCGTAAAGTAAAGCTTTATCAATACTGTTTAATTCGGAGTTTTTAATTTCAATTTCCAACAACTTATCCAAATATGCGTCGGTTCTGTCAATTCTATTTAATATTTTAATTGCAGTTCCTCTAACGCCTTCGTAAAGTTTTAAGTTTCTGTAAGCGAAGGAATTATCGTTTTTAGTTTTGTTTGGCATTTATTACCTTGGTCAGTTATTCACAAAATTTTGATTAAAGATAAAAATATAATAATAAATTCGATTAAAGAAACGGATATTAGGCATGCAAGTGAAAATTAAAATTTTTAGAGGACAAAATAAAAAAGCCACACCGAAAGATGTAGCTTTAACTTACATACAATAAAAACGTTTTTACGATTTAATACCATATTTTTTATTGAAACGTTCAACTCTTCCTGCGGAGTCAACCATTTTTTGTTTTCCGGTAAAAAACGGGTGGCATTCGTTACAAATTTCCAACTTAATTCTACTTACGGTTGAACGTGTAACGAAATGATTTCCGCAGACACAAGTTACTTCGCATCTTTGATATGTAGGGTGAATTCCTTTTTTCATTCTTCCAAATCCTATAAAATTAAGTCAGTAATTATAGTATTTTTTTATCAATAATTCAATTCAAAAATTCAAACCGTTACTTGCAATTAAAACTATCGGTTTATTGATTTTTGCATTAATCGATTAATCGAGTCTAATTTAGCCCTCCACATCTCCAGAAATTTTTGATCTAGCGGATCTTGAATATAAAAGCCGTTAAATCTGCTTCTTTGCGTTCCGCCGACCAATCTACCGCGTGACATCGAATTTTTTACGGAATTTTTATTCAGTACTTTATCAACATCAACCGATTTAGATTTATCAAACGGTAAATCAATAATTTCTTCGGCTAATACATCGTTGGGTTTTACAACAACTCTTACCGCTTTGTTAGTTTTTCTATTTGTTTTTTCATTTCCCTTTTTAGTTAAAGGTTGAGATAAATCTGCTTGAAGCGGTTTCTGATCTAAAACAATATCGGTAACGTCTTTCGGATAATCCGTATTTTCCGTTAACCGATTAATCTTAGGCGGTTCGTTCAAAAAAGGATTAACCTGCTGAAAATTATCATTAAAAAATGCAAAATACAAAACAAAGGCTGAAACAATTACTCCCGCAGCCGGGACAAAAATCCAAAAATACTTTGAAGTACCGGATGTTCCCGTTTTTAATTCGAATGATTTGTTTTGGATACGGGTCATTAAATTAAACTCAAAATTATCCGGAGTATCTACCTTCGGTAAACTTTTGAGTATATCAATAATGTTTTTGTACTTGGAGTCATTATCGTAAAAATTATTTTGCATAGGCTCACCCTTGGTATATATTTTTTAACAATTTTTGAAGTTGTTTTCTACCGCGATTTATTCTCGATTTAACCGTACCAATTGATAATTTAGTAACTTCGGCAATTTCTTCGTATGATAATCCTTGTATATCTCTCAAAATAACAACCTCTCTGTACACAGGTTTCACTTTTTTTAATGCCTTTTGAATTTTTTCGTGATACAAACTATTATCGGTTGCCCTGTCGGGTAAAATTGTTGATTTATCTTCAATTTGTATATTTTGTTCGTCATCGTTATTGTTTAATGAAAAAAGTTTTCTTCTTTTTCGTCTTTTTAATTCATTTCTTGCCAAATTACCGGCAATAGTATAAATCCATGTTGAAAACTTTGCAAAAGACTGATACGAATCCTTATTCAAATAAAATTTTATCATCGTATCTTGCACAATATCGCTTGCAACATCACGGTTACCAACAAATCTATAAACATAATTCATTAACGGATCCTTAAAGCGTTTAACCAATAACTCGTAAGCTTCAATCGTATCGTGATCTTGAAATTCTTTAATTAACTCTTCGTCGGTTAATTCTCTTAAATTCTTATTCAACGTTTTTTATACCTTATGATAAGTACAATTGTTTCAAAAAATAATAGTAATTTTAGTTATATCAGTCATCAATAGCAAATTAAGAAAATGACGATATTTTATTCATTAATAAAAATTTCCGAAATTAATTTTGTTGCAATAGTTTTATTACCGGTTGAAGTAGTTTTAAGCAGCAAATCGGCATTAAACAAAGCTTGACCCGCAATTTTCAAGCGCGTATGCGATTTAAAAAACGCTGCGCTCTTACATTTTTTATAATAAAATCTTGAAATTCCAATTGCCTTGGCAGCTGCATCATCCGGAGTATGCTTTGCGCTTAATTCAATTGATTGTGCGGCAACCGAGACAAATTTTGCAAGCATCGCTATAATCATTGTTAGCTCTTGTCCGCTTTCGAGAAGGTTATAAATAATTTGTAGCGATTTTTTCTTTGAACCGCGTCCTAATGCTTCTTGCAATTCGAAAATATTGTGCTCTTTTGTTGCGGAAGATAATTTTTCTATAATCTCCAACGAAATTTCGGATTCGTTGCCGAGGAAATTTTTAAATTTATGAAGCTGCATTTGTAAAAGAGACGTACTGGAACCAACAATATCGATAAGCGCCAAAGCATTCTCAGCCGATAAATTCAGTTCCAGCGAACCGGCTTGCAAAATAAGCCAATTTATTAATTCTTTGCCTTTCAGTTCTTTGGCTTCGAATAAATATTTTTTCTGAGCGAGTAATTTATACGGACCGGAAGCAAGGTTATTAATTTTACCGTTGTAAATTAAAACTAAAATTGTTGTTTCGGAGGGGTTTTCAATATAGCTTACAAAATTTTTTTTGTCGCTGATATTCTCAAAATTTTTAACAATCATCAACTTCTTACCGTTTCCGAAAGGGAATGCATAAGCCAAATCAATAATTTCCGATATTTTTTGCTTCTTTTCAGCAGAAATTATTTCTTTATCGAAATCTGACATGAGAAACGGAGCTGCAACTTTTTCAATTTCTTTAACTCCGTTCTCAATTGCAAAAGTATCTACACCGTAAAAGAAATAAACAGGTTGTAATTTATCCGGTTTTATATATTCCTTAAGCGAATAAATTGATATGCTTCCTATTTCTCCTTTACGGTATGCCAATTTTTTAAGTTATTATTATTTATTCTTGCTAATTATAATTTCATTAATTACAACGTCGTTCTGAGGCTTATCAAACATACCGGTTTTAACTTTACCGATTAATAAAACCGTTTCCATTCCATCAATAACCTTACCGAAAACGGAATGTTTATCGTCCAACCAAGGAGTTGGAACTAAAGTAATGAAAAATTGACTCCCGTTAGTGTTAGGTCCGGCATTTGCCATAGAAAGTATTCCCGGTTGATCATGACGCAGTTCCGGATGAAACTCGTCTTCGAACGAACCTCCCCAAAAACTTTCGCCACCTCGTCCGGTTCCGGTCGGATCGCCACCTTGAATCATAAATCCATCAATTACCCTGTGAAAAATAACGCCGTTATAGTAACCTTTTTCAGCCAAACCCACAAAATTTTCTACCGTTTTAGGAACCAATTGCGGGAATAGTTCTATTGTAATATCTCCCATATTGGTTTTCATTATTGCCAACAATTTGCCGTTATTATCATTTTCTGTCATTATTTTCCTTTATTTTATTATGGGGAAATAAAATTAAAATAAATCATAAGCAGGACTAAAATACCAACAACAATTCTATAAAAAACAAAGACATAAGTTGTATTGGTTTTCAAAAATTTTAGCAGAAACCCGATAGTTAAATAACCGCTTATAGCAGCCGCTAAAGTTGCAACGGCATAGTTAACCATTCCGGATGTATCAATAAAATCCAACGCCTCATAAAACTGAAGTAATCCGCTGCCTAAAACGGCGGGAATACTTAACAGAAAAGAGAACCGTGCGGCTGTTTCCCTTTTGAAGCCCAAAAATAATCCGCCCGTAATTGTAGTGCCGGAACGGGAGGACCCGGGAATTAATGCTAACGATTGAAACAACCCAATAACCAAGGCATCTATCCAAGTTAAATCTTTCATTTCACGTTTAAATTTCCCTACTTTTTCAGCAATCCATAAAACAATTCCAAGCGCTATTAAACTTAAACTTATAACATAAAGATTTTTAGTAAGCGCTCCTTCTATAATATCTTTAAATCCAAGACCCAAAATAACAACCGGGATTGAACCGATAATAATAAACCAACCTAATTTGGAATTAAACGTTTGATTAACGAACTTTTGTCTGGAGAGCAAATTATCTTCAATAAAATCCTTGATTATGTTCCATAAATCGTTTCTAAAATAAATTAGAATTGCCAATAAAGTTCCTAATTGAATAACGGCAATAAAAGAAGTCCATCTTTCCGGGTTAGTATCGGAAATAAGATTCATTAACTTTCCGGTTACGGTTAAATGCCCCGTACTGCTTATGGGTAAAAATTCGGTAAGTCCTTGAATTATACCAAGAATTATAGCTTCAAATATTGACAATTTTACTCCTAAAAATTATAAGAAAGACCTAATTTAACTCCAAAACCTATTGATTTAAGTCCAATTTTTTTACCGTCCGGTTTGGATATATCGGAAGGCAAATCGGTTCTAAAATCGCCTGCAATCAAAGCGAATAAATTTTTGCTCAACAACGTATGAGCTTCGGCTCTAAGTAAAAAACCAAATCCTGTAGTTGAATACGAAGTGGTTTTGATAATTTTTTCATCCAAAGTAATATATCTAAAACCGATACCGCCGCCGAACTTAAGTTTATAGCCTTCTCCTTGAATCAAATAGTAAAGTATTGCCGTGGGTTTATGATGATTATAAGAAAGTTCGTACAAGCTGGCGCCCAAAGCCGCATTTACAGAATAAATTGACATTGCATATTCAAAACCCAATTGCAAATTTTTTGCAAAAGGAAATGCAACTTCGCTGAAAAATTCTACGGAACTGTTAAACGTTGAAAGTTTATCGGTGCCCAGAATATCAAAGTTAACATAATCTCTGAGATTAGAAGCGTTTTCAAAATTAACGCCCATCCCAACCGAAATATCCGTTTGGGCATTTAACAAAACAGGAATTACGAACAACACGATAATAAAATATTTTCTCATATTAAATTTCTCTCATTTTAAAAGCATTTATAAAACCTACAGTATCTAAACCCTTTGAAGCCTGTTTTTTATTAATAACAAACGAAAAACTAAGAGAAGTAAAAATAAATAAAACGTAAGTAATTAGGTGTGTCATTATTGCAAAAGCGCTACTGATTTCATGGTCGAAATGGAAAAGCCCGACTAAAACTGATATTGTTATTAAATGATATGAACCTGTTGCTCCGGGAGTTGGTATAATTACACCGAAAGCGCTTATCGTCATTAATATCCAAGCCATTCCGTATGTTACGGGTTGTATGCCATCCATTTTAAGCATCAAAAATCCAATGTAAGAAGTTAAACCGTATAACAACATCATAATAACGCTTAAACAGATTATCATTACAAAAGATTTAACCGTTTTAATTGAAGAAAAGCCATCTATCAATAAATGGAAAATATGAGCTAATTTATCTGATAATCCTTTTGAGATTTTTGACGCCCACGCAACAATTACATTGTAGAAGTTTTCTCTAAAACGTACAAGCAAAAAAATGAACAGAATAATTGCAAAAATTCCGCCAAACCCTAATACAATTGCTGATTTAAGCCAATTAAATTCGGCAAATAAATTGCCGGGATAAATAATTACACTAACCAGTACGGAAATTCCGAGAATCAGAATATCGAGTACACGTTCCACAATAATTGTACCTACCATAGAAGACCTGGAAATATTTTCCCAACGTCCCAAAAATAAAGGACGGTATAATTCTCCTAAGCGGGGCACTACACAATTTACGCCGTAACCGACAAATATTGCGCCCAACAAATTCAAAATAGAAGTTTTGGGTTTTACAGAATTAATTATTATACGCCAGCGGTATGCGCGGACAAGATGCGAAAAAAACCAAGCAACTATAAAAGCCAACAACCATAAAACCGAAAGATGGGTTATTATGTTAAAGACCTTTTCAAAGTCAGTATCCTTAAACGCAACATAAAGAAATACAATCATTAAAACCAATGGGGTTAAAAACCCGAAGGTTTTCTTGAGTAAATTGTGTTTTGTTTTACCTGAGGTCGACAACTTTAGCTCCGGTTGGTATTTTGAACTTGAATTTATTTAAGTTAATATTACTATTTATTTTAATATTGTCAAATTTTATTGTTGTTTTATTGTTATTCAAATCAAGCATTTCGAACTGATTAATCAAATAATTTTTTGTTACGGTTAGTTTAACCCATTTAAATGATAACGAACTATTTAGCGGAGTAAATTTAATGATATAATTATTTTTTGATTTATTCTCAGTCACAATTTTGGCTTTACATTTTTTAGGATAATCAAAAATAATTTTTTTCAGGGAAAAGCTGTTTTCTTCTTCATTTGCATTAGTAATTACAACCCTGTTCAACTTTTTATTAAATTGCCAAACAGTTTTCCCGTTGCTTACAATTGTTACGTAGTTAAATACTATCCGGTATTTATCTTGTTTAGCATAATAAAATTTACCGATCAAGTTTTCCGAGTTATTATCAACTCTTATAATATTTGATTTTAAATCAATTACCGAATTAAATTTTTTCTGTACTTTTAAAATAATTTCCTGAGCGCTTTGAGGAAAAACCGTTGAAGAAACGAATACGAACAAAAACAGAATACGGAAAATCATTAAAGCGACCTTAAAATAGTTTCTAATTGTTCTTCATTCTCAACTAAAACTTCACGGGCTTTACTACCTTCGGAGGGACCCACAATTCCTGCTTCTTCCAATTGATCCACTATTCTAGCCGCTCTTGAATAACCGAGTTTCAATCTTCTTTGAAGCAACGAAACCGATCCTTGCTGATGCCTTACTATCACTCTTGCAGCATCTTCAAACATTTGGTCGTATTCCGCAAGGGCGTTTTCTTTTGCGGATTTTTTCTTTTCGAACATAGAAGGCAATAAAAAGCGTTTGGAATAACCTTTTTGCACATAAATGAATTTAGTAACCCTTTCAACTTCATCGGTGGAAATAAAAGCATTCTGCATTCTAATGGGTTTGGGCACACCGCCGGGAAGGAATAACATATCGCCACGACCCAACAACTGTTCGGCGCCATTCATATCCAAAATAGTTCTGGAATCTATTTTTGTGGCAACCTGATAAGCTATTCTTGCCGGAAAATTTGCTTTAATAACTCCCGTAATTACGTTTACCGATGGTCTTTGCGTTGCAACTACAAGATGGATTCCTACCGCTCTAGCTAATTGTGCTAATCTTGCTATTGGAGCTTCAACTTCTTTGCCGGATGTCATCATTAAATCTGCTAATTCATCAATAATAACTACTATATAAGGCAATTTATAATGTTTCATACTATCAGTATCAGACGGTTTTGTTTTGGGATTTGTAACTTTCTTATTGTAATCAACAATATTTCTAACACCGGCTTTTGCAAGTTTGTCGTAACGTTTTTCCATTTCAATTTCTACCGACTTTAAAATCAACAGCGCATTTTGCGGATTAGTAATTATTTCTTCGTTTAGATCGGGAGAAACAGCCAAATAATGCTTGTTTAATTTATTATAAAAAGACAATTCAATTTTTTTGGGATCTATAATAACAAATTTAACTTCCGACGGATGTTTGGAATAAATTAAACTGTTAATTAACATATTAATACCAACGCTTTTGCCGGAGCCCGTAGAGCCTGCAATAAGAAGATGAGGCATAATTGACAAATCTGTTATATAAACATCACCTATTATGGTTTTTCCCAACGCAATAGGAAGTTCGGCTTTTATATCTTTCAACTTAGTTAAAACAGAACGTGCGCTTACAATTGCAGAATGTTCGTTAGGAATTTCAACGCCAATAGCACCTTTACCCGGAATTGGAGCAATAATTCTAATTCCCCTTGCCGCTAAGGCCAAAGCAATATCATGTTCCAAACTGACTATTCTGCTTATTTTAACGCCTGGAGCCGGAACAATTTCGTATTGGGTAACAACCGGACCCGGCGTAACAGATATATCTTCAATTTCAATATCGAATAAAGCTAATTTTTCTTTTAGAAGTTCAGCATTTTGTTTCAGTTCAATTTCGGGAATTTTTACGGTCTCATCTTCCCGCAATCCCAAAAGGTCCAACGGCGGAAATTTATAATCGATTTCCTCTTCCCACTGGTCGGGTAAATGATCCTCGTCAACAAAGTTCGGAGGCAGGTCTTTTTCCGATTCTTCCAATTCCTTTTCGGTTTTCACTTGATTTGTAATCGTCTCGGGATCTACTTGAGAACTGTCCGTAATTCCCAAATCGTCTTTTCTGATTATCCGGATTGTAGTTTCCCCGTTTTCTTTCTCGCTCACCAAATTTTCGGCTACCGTTTGATCTTTATTTTTTTTCTTTTTCCGTTTACCGCTTAATTTAGAGATTTCTTTTAAGTTTTTATTAATACCGGAATCAATTTTATTAATTTTGACATTTCCTCCGGAAGTTGCCTTTTGTTTTACGCTGAAAATCTTTTTTACAAAATCAAATACTTTTTCAAAAGGAATATCGAAAACAAATAATATTGTAATTAAGAGAAGAGCAAACAGAAAAATGGAACTTCCCAGCGTTCCCAAAAGTCTGCCTATGCCAATTCCCAAAAAGGCGCCTATATTTCCCGAAAGTTCATAATATTCGGTTAAAATACCCGGCTGCGGGGTGTTTTGCAGCATTCCGAAAAAAGTTGCAATAATAATAGCGGCAATCAACAGAAAATTTGAAATATACGCAATTAATTTATTATCGGTTTTTTTAAGAAATGCATAACCCCATAAAAAGAAAATTACCGGAAAGACCAAGGAAAAATAACCTAAAGTCATTTTAACAAAAAAGTACGAAATATAAGCTCCGAATATACCCAGCCAATTGTGTGTGGTTTTAATTTTATGAATAAATTCCGGATCGGAAGAAAAAATTTTGGTTAAATCGCTGAAAAAATATCCCAAATTTGCTTCGTCATATCTTGAAAAAGAAAGTATACTTAAAAACACCAACAACGAAACAACAACCAAAAGTATGCCGAAAATTTTTTTCTTCTGTTCGATAGAAAGGAAAAAATAATCGTTATTGTTATTATTTTTTTTTACAGAAGGTTTTTTTTTAGTTTTTTTTGCCATTAAGAATTTCTGTTTAGTAATTTAATAACTCCGGTAAGATAATAAGGGATATTATCATAAATTCCAACCTCAGCCGCCAATTCAATATCTTTTTCAAAACCGTATTTAATCAATTTTTTCCCATGCTCGCTATTTTTCATCATATTTAACAGATCATTTTTATAATTGTCAAATAAAATTTTGGAACTAATTGAAGCATCGCTGTAAGTAAGATTTAACTCTTTTTTTTCCAACAAGTCTATTAAATTACCGGCGCAAACAGAATCTTCCAGACTGAACATTCCGTTAGAACCGGAACAAAGTATTTCAACGTCATTATTTATTTTCGTTAAATAATTAGCTATTGCTTCAATATTATTAAAAGAACAAACGAACAATTTTTCTGAATATTTAGCTTTAATAATAGCGCCGGTACCGTTAGAAGAAAAAAGAATAACCGATTTGCCCCGGATTGCATTTTCCGTATATTCCAAAGGCGAATTACCAAGGTTGAAGCCTTCAATTTTTTTGGTATTTCTTTCGCCTCCCAACAAAGTTTGACCGCCGAAAGCATTTCCGGATACTTTCATGGCAAATTCCAAAGAATTTACAGGAATAACTTCCCGCGCTCCGTTTTGTAAAGCGGTTAATATTGTAGTCGATGATCTTAAAACATCAATTACAACCGTTGTTTTCCCCGCAAAGTATAGTTCATCAACACTTTGGGGTGTAAAAAGCGTATGGATTTTCATTCTATTTTTTTACAAATGGTAAATGAACAATTTTTGCCAAATGATTTTTATTCCGTATTTGAATTTCCACACTCTCGCCCTCTTTTGCAAATTCACTTTTGATGTAACCAAGCGCAATAGGTTTTTCCAAAACGGGACTAACAGTACCGCTTGTTACATGCCCAACTTCCTCTTCATTTTTAACAATTTTATATCCATGACGGGGAAATGCTTTTTCTTCGAGAATCATAGGAACTAATTTTCTTTTAACTCCTTTTTCTTTTACGTTAAGCAAAACATCCCTACCTATAAAATCGCCTTTTTTAAGTTTTGTAATCCACCCGAGACCTGCCTCCAAAGGATTGGTTGTTTGATCAATATCGTTTCCATACAAACAATAACCCATTTCCAACCGGAGAGTATCTCTTGCTCCCAATCCCGCAGGTTGAATATCGAACTCTTTCCCGGCTTCCATAACAGCATTCCATACTTTTTCCGCAATTGATTCATCGCCCAAAAAATAAAGCTCAAAACCCAATTCACCCGTATAACCCGTACGGGAAACCAGCATTTGTATGCCGGCAATTTCTGCATGAAAGAAGTGATAAAATTCCAAATCGATTGGTTTATTGCTTATTTTATCCAAAACTTTTTTAGAATCCGGACCTTGAACGGCAATTAAGGAATAATCGTCGCTTTCGTTTATCACATCGGTGTCAAATTTATTATTTTGTTTTATCCAATCAAAATCTTTTTCTATATTGGATGCATTCACCACCAGCATAAATTCATCGTCGGCTAATTTATAAACCAAAAGATCATCCACTATTCCGCCATCGGGATAACACATTGCGGAATATTGAGCCCTTCCAACATTCAATTTGGAAGCATTGTTTACGGTAACGTATTGCACCAAACCGAGCGCTTCTTTACCTTTTACTTTAAATTCACCCATGTGAGAAACGTCAAATATTCCAACCGAGTTTCTTACTGCTTTGTGTTCGCTGATAACAGACGAATATTGAACCGGCATTAAATATCCGGCAAATTCCACTATTTTAGCTCCTAATTTTTCATGAACCGAGTACAATTTTGTTTTTTTCATTTTAATGCCTACAATTTTAAGTGATTTCAAAAA